>Ga0153941_1000004_pt1 | contig 265273 bp, 236 predicted proteins | sample TSNJ025MetaG_FD_104733 | JGI IMG/M metagenome (GOLD analysis project Ga0153941, IMG submission 104733) | Attine ant fungus gardens microbial communities from New Jersey, USA - TSNJ025 MetaG | ecosystem: Host-associated > Fungi > Mycelium > Unclassified | place: USA: New Jersey, Brendan T....
CACATGTCGATCGGTTGCGATCCGCAGCGCCGGTAGCAACGCGGCAGCTGGGTCGTTGAATCGATTTTCCGGTTCCGCCGCTCGGCTGCGGGCGGAAGATCGAGCGACGATGAAATGTCTCCTGTTGGCGCATTTGGGACCTGTGGCGACGCTTAAATAAGGGCTGCTTACGGGAGCTAAGCGGACGTGTCGCGCTGGCGTCCCGACAGCCGGGTTTGACCCACAGGCGACATGCGAAAAATGGTCGCGCCGATGAGGCGTTGGAATAAGATTTTTCAGCTGCGACGCAGCGCGCCTGCGAGCCGTGTCCGGTTCTGAAATGGTGAACAGCCCTTTGTTGTTTCTCGCAGGAAAAGTGCTTAAACTTCCAATGTGACCGACCAAGGCCTGAGCCTGCGGGCGCGGCTATATGCGATCTTGCGCCAATCCGATGTCAGCGCTGGCGCACGGCAATGGCGTAAATTCGACCTAACGGTGCTCGCGATTGGCCTGCTCACGGTAGCGCTCGCCACCGTGCACGACCTGCCGCCACTTACCCACCGCATCCTAATTGCCGTCACCCTGCTGGTCAGCGTGTTCTTTTTGCTCGAATACCTGGTGCGGCTGTGGGTTGCGCCCGAGGCCCTCTCCGAGGCCGCGCGATCGCCGGCGTGGGCACGGTTGCGCTGGGCGCTGTCGATTAGAGGCCTCATCGGGCTGCTTGCAGTCATACCGGCGGTCTTCATCGCCACTGGCGCGACCGTCGCGGGCACGGACGCAGCGAACGCATTTGGTCTAATGTGGATTCTGAAGCTCGGCTTGCACGCGCCAGCGATGGGAACGCTTGCGCGGGTCGTATCCAATGAACGCGCCACGCTCGCCAGCATCCTGATCATATTTCTCATCATGTTGGTTGCCGCGGCGACCGCCACGTTCCTGTTCGAGCATGAAGTGCAGGCCGACAGGTTCGGCAGCCTGCCGGATGCTATGTGGTGGGCGGTTGTGACGCTGACTACAGTCGGCTACGGCGATGTCGTGCCCGCGACCGTGGGTGGAAAGATTACTGGGTCCGTGGTTATGGTGTGCGGGATCGCGGTGCTGGCGCTTATGACCGGCGTCCTCGCTTCGGGTTTCGCGGAAGAGGAGCGGCGGCGCGAATATATTCGCGTGTGGGACCAGGTTCTGCGCGTGCCGATGTTCACCGCGCTCGGCATCGCAACGCTATCCGAGATCGTAGGCAAGCTGCGGACTCGCTATTACCCTGCTCACATCGCTGTGGTGCGCCGCGGTGATCCAGGCGACTCGATGTTCTTCATTTCGAACGGCGAGGTCGAGGTCCGCTTGCCGCGTCGCGCGATCAAGATCGAGCAAGGCGGCTTCTTCGGCGAAATGGCTCTGCTCGACCGCAGGCCACGCACCGCCACGGTGACCACCACGAAGCCTACGGTATTGCTGGTGCTCTTCGCCAGCGATTTCTATCAAATCGCATCCAAGATCCCCTCGCTGGCCGAGGCGATAGAAATCGAAGCCAGACGACGGCAGGCAGAGAACCGAGAAAACGCGGAAGCACAGTGAGGAAATCCCCCGAGCGCCGCCCCAGGCGAAGGCAACGCCAACGAATTGATCAAATGAGTCAAATTTTATTGGGAAGATCAACCATCGAAGGAGAGTAGATGGAAGCAATCCTGCAAGTTGGCATCCTGCTCGTTGAATCCCGCGATGTCCATTGCGGGCCAAGGGGAAAGACTGTGTAGTCCGAGACCTCTCCGACCGCCTCTCGGTGTCGACCGGAGCGGGACATGGATGCCCTCTTTCGGGTCCTTGTTCAACGACGGTCGGCGACGTCGGGTTGCGGCACATCGCGTCGATTCGCTGCGTTGCGACAAATCGGCGGCTATCCGAGGCCAAGCGGACTTGGCTGCCTCTTCAACGGCATGTTTATGCCTGCCCCGGACCTGATCCAGGGCGACCAAGCAACACTCGCCGGGCCGCGCCGTCTGTCGGCCGTTATGGCGTCGGCGTAAGCTGAACGAACACGGGATTCGGCGAGAATTCCGGGTCCGTCACGCCCGGCTGCCCTCGCTGAATCTGGATGTTGACCGTGCCCGGCGCGTAACCGCGGTGCTTGAAGGTGACGCTGAACGGCTTGTCGCTCGAAACTTTCATGGAACACGGCGTCTCGCATCCCCACCCACCGAGCGAAGTTTGAACTATCGCTCCCTCCGGCAGGGAATCGAGATCAAGCGTCCCGTGGATGACGACGGGGACATCCGACGAGGTTGGAAAAACGGCGGGAGCGGCAGCCGATGGGAATGCGGCGAACTCGGGGAACGCGGAGGGCGGCGGACCGGGTTGCTCTACGGCGGCCTGACGCGGGCTCTCGCGACGGGTCGCAGTTTCATTCTGACGGCTCGGCTTGCGCTCCGCCGGCGCCGCGCGTTTGGGTTGTGGAATAGACCCCGACGCGGCGCGTTGCGGCTGCGGGGTCGACACCGGCGGCGGACTCGATACCGGCGGCAGTCGCTGGGGCTGCGGACCCGGCGGTTGCAAAGGCGGGGATTGCGCGCTCGAGCGGTCGGATTGAAGTTGACGAACGCGTTCGTGCAACTCGGCATTCTCCTTTTCCGCTTGCAGCCGACGCTGCCGCTGACGCAGTTCGACATTCTCCTTTTCGGCTTCGAGACGACGGGCCTGATCGCGCAGCTCCGCATTCCACTTTTCGATGGTCTCGGTGCTGACCGGCGCCGGCGATTGCGCCGAACTTTTGCCGGAGAACGCCATCGGCCCCGCGAGCACCGCGGCGAACGAAAACACTCCGACCAGAACTTTGTTCATGTTCCCCCTCCCCACGCGCGGCTCCCCCTGCATCCCCGCGACCGTTCCATGATACTAGGATCGCGATGCGCGTCGAGAGGATCATCGCGCCGCGTCTTCCCGGCGCAGCTGGCCATGACAGCTTTGGCCCACCATATCCGCTCCTGGCACCTTTCAGACGAGCCGTACCGCATCAAGAATGTCCGCTCATTGCAGTGGAGCTGACACCCTGACTTTTTTGGGAAAAGACTATCATTCACGCGTAACATTCTTGAGCGAGCATCGTGACCGAACGAAGCAAGACGCTTGCGTCCGAGCGCTGTTATGAGAACCGCACGGCATAAACTGGCGGCAGCGTGTGCGTCACGCAGGTCCAGCTGTCGCCCTGGTCCTCACTCACCCAAAGGCCCCCTGTCGTCGAGCCGAGGGCGAGCCGGTCGCCCGACTCGCTGAGCGCGAGGGCGTGGCGGTAGACGACATCGTAGGCGTGCGATTGCGGCAGCCCTTTGGTCAGGACGTCGAAGCTCTTGCCGCCATCGCGCGTGCGCGTGACCACCAGCTTGCCGTCGCGGGGAATACGCTTCTCATCCTTGATTTCAGGGACAAACCACGCGGTACCGGGCTCGCGTGGATGGACGACGACCGGAAAGCCGAAAGTCGATGGCTGGACGCCGTTGATCTCGGAAAAGGTCCTTCCTTCATCGGAAGAGACGAAGATTCCGTTGTGGTGCTGCACCCACATGCGGTGCGGCGCAGCCGGGCATTGCACCAGGCAATGGACATCCTGGGCGATCGGGTCATGCGTGAGCTCCGGTGGCACGTGCTCGGCGCGCATTCCCTCGCCGCGCTGTGCCCAGCTCGCACCGCCATCCTCGGTGAACCAGATGCCTCCCGTTGAGACCGCGACCCACACGCACCTTGAATTGCGCGTATCGACGCAGATCGAATGGATGCCCGGCAGATCGGCGCCACCACCCATCCATTGCTTGCGCTTGGGATGATCCCAGAGGGCGCGGATCATCTCCCAACTCTGCCCACAGTCTGTAGAGCGAAACAGCCCGCCGGGGAGCGTTCCGCACCAGATGACGCCGGGCTCGTCGCGACCGCCGGCCTCGAGCGCCCATATACGGGCCGTGCTCCATTTCAGCGGTCGACCCCACATATCGTGCTCTTCGTAGCCGTCCGGCTGGGGCGGATACGTAGGAGCAGCGATCTCTTCCCAGCCCGTCCCAGTCGAGCGGTGGAGCTTGACGCCAAAATGACCGTGGTCGAGAGCCGCATAACATCGTCCGTCGCGCGGGTCGGACAGGGTGACGGAAACATTGTCTCCGAGGAAATCGACGGCCGCGATCTCCCAATGTCCCGTGTTGCGGCAGACCGTGAAAAGCCCTTTGCGGGTCGAAATGAAAAGCTTGTCGCTCATGATCAGCCTCCGGACAGGGCTTGGAACAGGTAGACCGTGCTGCTGTCGGTCACCCCGTCGGCGAGCCGCGCTCGATCGCGGATCATCTGCCCATCGACGAAGATCGTCATGTGCTTGCGCAGCCCCGACTGATCATCGAGCACGTAGGCACGCGCCTGCGGGTTCTGCGCGAACACGTTCTCCAGAACCTCACGCACAGTGCGGCCGGCGACTTCGGTGTCGGGGCAAACGACGTGGCGCTGAATATTGGGCGTGAAGATTACCTTGGCCATTGCAACGCTCCGTGTGAGCGAATCAATTCGAGATTGGGACTAGGTGACCTTGGCCGCAAAAGAACCCCCGGGAAAACGCATACCGGGGGCAAGACCGTTGGCCGGCATATGGGAGGAAAACCGGCTGACTTTGCATTCTGTCGAAAACTATGGCGACATTCAGCCAGCCCCTCGAGGACCCCTGGGGCTGAAGCTCGGTGCAATCGCGCTCTGCGCAGTGCCCGTGGCTGCGCGGCGTTCCCTGCCATCACCGTTGTTGGCAAGGGCCTCGACGATCTTCGATCGAAAGCTGCTTTCCCCGCTTCACTTGACCGGTCGGCAGGTGTAGGCGTCGCCCTCGAAGGCGCTTAAGCGCGGCGCCTGGTTGTAGAACGAGCCGGCATCCGGCGTGTCCGGAGGGGGATCGGCGGCGTCGAGCAGGAAGATCGGATCCTTGTCGAGGTTGCCGCGAATCCAGCAGGAGCCTTCCCGGCGCACGATCGTGGCGAAATATTTCCCTTCCCGCAGGCGAGCGACCTGCTCCTTGTCGAGCCAAATGCGAAAAATGCCGCTCGCCGGATCCTCGAGCGCGGTCTGGCCGAACCATTTCAGCGGCACGAGACTCATCAACGCGCGGCCTGCAGCATCGGGGCGCCCGAGCTTGACCCGGAGCGAACCGGAGTAGTGCGAGGCGCACTCGAACAGCGCCTGCTCCTGCGAAACATCGGCCCAGGTCGCGGGATAGAGCGCGCGCTGCTGCTCGCATTCGTCGGGCCTGACCGCGTGCGCGCCCGGTACGGTTCCGAGCAGCACGCCGAGCGAGCCGATCGCGGCCATCGCGGCGGAGCCGATCCGAAAGTTCATGGTGATCTCCTCCCTCCCGTTGCCCGGCGGGCGGCTGGGCGGCCCGGCAAGCTCTGGCCGTGGCACTATCCTTCTATTTACAAGTGTATAATAAATGATCTACAAACAAAAGGCACATTTGGCGAATTGAACGGTCCTAAGCCTCTGCAGCGCCTGCAAATCTTCTCCGATTACCACCGGAAAACCGCCGGTTTTGTGCCACTTCCCGTCAATTCAGGCCGCCCGCCACCGCCAGCGTCTCGCCGGTGACGTAGGCGGCCCCGGCGGCAAGGAACAGCATCGCCTCGGCGATGTCGGCGGGTGTCGCCATCCGGCCGAGCAGGGTCTGGTCGACGAGCGCCCGCTTGCGCTCGGCCGGCCACGGCTTGGTCCACGGCGAATCCACGAGGCCCGGCGCGACCGCATTGACGCGGACCTCGGGCGCGAGCGCGCGCGCGAGGTTCTTGGTGAGATTGACGAGCCCGGCCTTGCTCGCCCCGTAGGCGATGCTCGAGCCGCGCACGCCGAGCCCGGCGACCGAGGCGGTATTGACGATGGCGCCGCGGCTGGCCTTCAGCGCGCTCGCGGCGGCATGCGCGCAGCGGAACGGGCCGACGAGATTGGTCATCAGGATTTTCTGCCAAAAGCTCTCGGTCATGGCGTCGAGATCGGCGAACTCGATCGGCTCGGTCGTCGCCGGCGTGCCGGCGTTGTTGATGAGCACGTCGAGCCGGCCGAGCTGCTCGATCGCACTATTCACCATGCGCTCGGCTTCGCCCGGCACGGAGACGTCGCCGGGCGCCGAGACGACGTTGCGACCCGCGCCGGTGAGCCGCGTGATCTCGGCGGCCCCGCGGGAATCCTCGGCGAGGTGATTCATCGCCACCCTTGCTCCGCATTTGGCGAACAGCTCGACGGCGGCGAGCCCGATGCCCGAGGCGCCGCCGGTAACGAGGACCGTGCGGCCTTTGAGGTCGGCGGTGATCATGATTTCCTCCCGTTCTCGTTTTTCGTGCGCTGCCATGTTGTCATGGCCCGCGCATGCGGGCCACCCAGTAACCACGGCATGGAAGCCGTGCCCGGGAATCATGGATCCCTCTCCGGGTTAGTGGCTCGCCCGGTCGAGCCGGGCGATGACACGCTGCGGGTGACGCAATCTAATCCAGCGCCAGTTTCACAAACCGCACGTCCGGCTCCTCCCGGTCGGCTTCGACGCGGAACCCGAGCTCGCGGCACATCTGGAGCATCACGCTGTTCTCGCGCAGGACCTGGCCCTCGATGCGCTGCAGGCCTTCGCTGCGCGCATATTGGATCATCAACTGCATCAGCTCCCAGCCGAGCCCGTGCCCCTTGAGATCGGAGCGCAGCAGGATCGCATATTCGCCGCACTCGTAATTGGCGTCGGCGTGAATGTGCACGATCCCGAGCAACTCCCCGGACGCCTCGTCGAGGGCGGCGAACGCCATCGCGCGCCCGTAATCGAGCTGGGTCAGCCGGGCAATGAAGGCATGGCTGAAGTCCTTCACCGGCGCGAAGAACCGCAGCCGCAGGTCCTCCGCCGTCACCTTGCCGAAGAACGCATGCACCATCGCCTCGTCCTCGGGACGCAGCGGCCGCGCGAACATCCGCCTGCCGTCGGCGAGCGCGACCCGGCGCTCCCATTGCTTGGGATAGGGCCGCACCGCGAACCGCGGGTTGCCGGTGCCCTTGAACCGCGGCTCGACCGGCGCGATCGCCACGCGGGCGTCGAGCGCCAGCACGCCGGTTTCGTCGGCGAGCAGCGGGTTGATGTCGAGCTCGCGGATCTCCGGCAAGTCAGCCGCGAGCTGCGCGATCTTGACCAGCGCCAGCGCGACGTCGGCCTCGCGCGCCGCCGGAACGTTGCGGTACGCCTTGAGCACCCGCGAGACGCGGGTGCGCGCGATCAGGTCGCCGGCGAGCTTCATGTCGAGCGGCGGCAGCGCCAGCGCCTTGTCGTTGATGACTTCGACCGCGGTGCCGCCGCGGCCGAACACGACGACCGGCCCGAAGGTCGGATCGTCGGCGATGCCGGCGATGAGCTCGCGCGCCTTCGGGCGCAGCACCATCGGCTGGATGATCACGCCGGCAATGCGCGCGTCCGGTCTTGCCGCGCGCGCCTTGCCGAGGATCTCGGCAGCGGCGCTGCGCACCGCCTCCTCGCTGGTGAGATCGAGGCGCACCCCGCCGATGTCGGACTTGTGCACGATGTCGCGCGACTGGATTTTCACCACGACGGTCCGGCCGCCGGCGAGAAACGGCTTTGCCGCGTGGCCGGCCTGCTCGGCATTTTGGGCAAGCACGGCGGGAACGATCGGGATCGCATAGGCCGCGAACAGGCGGCCGATCTCGATCGGATCGAGCCAGCCGCGCTGGTCGGCGAGCGCCGCGTCGATGACGCGCCGCGCCGCCTCCACGTCCGGCGCGAAATGCTCCGGCAGGCTCGGCGGCGTCGCCATCAGGTCCTCGTGCGCTTCGGCATAGCGCGCGAGATCCATGAAGCCGCGGATCGCATCGGATTCGGTCTCGAAATGCGGGATTTCCGCCGCCTGGAAGGCGTCGCGCGCGGCGCGGTCCGCCCCGATCCACACCGCGAACACCGGCTTCGGCCGCACCGATTTCGCCCGATAGCTCTTGACGAGGTTCGACACTCTCGCGGCGGTATCGACCGGCGAGGCGAGCGCGGTCGGCACGTTGAGCACCAGGATCGCGTCGTTCTCGCGATCCTCGATCAGCGCCTCGAGCGCCGCGGCATAGCGTTCCGCGTCGGCGTCGCCGACGATGTCGACCGGATTGGCCCTCGACCAGGTCGGCGGTAAGGCCGCATCGAGCCGCGCGCGTGCGTCGGGCGAAAGCTCGGCGACGGTGCCGCCGAGATCGACCAGGCGGTCGATCGCCAGCACGCCAACCCCGCCGCCGTTGGTCAGAACCGCCAGGCGTCTTCCGGAGAATGGGCGCAGCCGCCCGAGCGTCTCCACCGCGTCGAACAGTTCGTCGAGATCCGAGACCCGCAGCAGGCCGGCACGGCGGAATGCGGCGTCATAGACCGCATCGGCGCCGGCAAGCGCGCCGGTATGGGTGGCCGCTGCCTTGGCGCCTTGCGCGTGGCGCCCGGATTTGACCACCACCACCGGCTTGGCGCGAGCCGCGGCACGGGCCGCCGACATGAACTTGCGGGCGTTCCGGATCGATTCGACATAGAGCAGGACCGCGCGCGTCGCGCGGTCCTGAGCGAAAAAATCCAACAGATCGCCGAAATCGACGTCGAGCTGATCGCCGATCGAGACCACCGCCGAGAAGCCGATGGCGCGTTGCGCCGCCCATTCGGCCATTCCGGCGGCGATAGCGCCGGACTGGGACACGAGCGCGAGATCGCCCCGGCGCGGCATCCGGGTCGCGAAGCTCGCGTTGAACTGCGCCGCGGGCGCCATGACGCCGAGGCAGTTCGGACCGACGATGCGCAGACCCTTTTCGCGCGCGGCGCGTTCGGCAGCTTCCGCGAGCGATCCTGGGCCGTGCCCGAGCCCGGCCGTGAGGATGACCGCGGCAGCGACGCCGGTCCCGGCCGCCCCGGCGATGATTTGCGGCACCGAATCCGGCGGCGCGGTAATTACCACGACATCGGGCGGCGGATCGATGGCATCGATGCCGGCTACCGCCGCAAACCCATCGATCTCGCGGTAGTGCGGATTGACGAGAGCGAGCGAGCCGGAGAAACCCCCGGCGAGCAGATTGCGCATGACGACCCGGCCGATCGAGCCCTCGCGCGGGCTCGCGCCCACCACCGCGACCGAGCGCGGACAGAACAGCTTTTCGAGCCGATAGGTCGACATGGACGCCCCGCCGGTGCCCGTTGCGAATAAACGACCGGGCGGCGCGTGACAATGAAGCCAAGGCGGCGCTGCCAAACCGGAGAGCCGGTCGGTAGTGGGTCACTGACCCACTACCCGCTGGCCGTAACGATTGACGCCACTCGCTGCGAAGCGCAGGCGGTCCAAACTCGCTTTCAGGGGGAGGGAAAAGAGCGCATCACCCTTCCAGGTCCAGCGCCTCGAGAATGGCGTTGACCATCGGCCGCATGTGGAAATTCTCCGGCATGATGCTCACGCGCGCGCCGGCCTGCTCGATCGCGCGGCCGACCACCGGCCCGACCGCCGCAATTGTGGTGCGGCGCAGCCCCTCGCGCAGACGCGCTTCCCGCCTGTTCTTGCTCGCGACTTCTTCGAGCCGGCGGACCTGCGGGGAGCTGGTGAACGTGATGAGGTCGATCCGACCCTCGGCCATCTCATCGATCACTTCGACGACGCGCGCATCCTCTGTTTGCGAGCCGTAGACGTAGCAAAGCACCGGATCCGTCTTGGCGCCTTTCTGCGCGAGGAAGTCCAGCAACGCGGAGGTCGTGAGGTCCGGATAAAGCTGGACGGCGACGCGCCGTCCGGAAAGGTTTTCGCCCTGCAACACCGCGACGATGCCCTCGCTGGTCGGCGGTTCGGCGGCAAGATCGGCGGCGAGCCCAAGCTCGCGCAACCGCCGCACCGGCTTGGGGCCGCGGGTGATCTTTCTCACCTTGCCGAGCACCGCCCGGAACGCGTCCTCCATGCCTGCGCGGCGCGCGAAGCCGACGAGACGCTGCAAACCCTCGCCGGTCATCAGGATGAGATCGTCCGGCGGATCTTGGGTGAACCGCCGCAGCCATGCCAGGACCGGAGCCTCGTCGGGCGTGTCGTGGATGGAAACCAGCGGACAGCGGATCGCGGTCGCGCCTTGACGCTCCAGCATCTGTGCCAGCACGTCGAGCTCGCGCGTTTCCGGCACCACGATGCGCCGCCCGGCCAGGAGGCCGCCCATGTTGCGATTCCGTCAGATTCGACTGGGCGATTGTAAGCGCGATCCGGGCGGCGTGCCACGCTACTCTTCCCTCCCCTTCAGGGGAGGGTCGGCAGCGAGCAATCGCGAGCTGCCAGGGTGGGGTAGCGTCTGATCACCCCACCCGGTCGCACTTTGCGCAACCGACCTCCCCTCCGGGGAGGTGGAAGATCAATACACGTCGCGCTGATAGCGGCCCGAGCGCGCGAGCTCGGCAAGGTGCACCTTGGCTTCGCGCAGACCCATGCCGCCCTGCTTGGCGATGATATGGGCGAGCGCGACGTCGACGTCGCGCGCCATGCGGGTGGCGTCGCCGCAGACATAGAGGTGCGCGCCGTCCCGGATCCACGCATAGAGCTCGGCGGCCTGCTCGCGCATGCGATGCTGCACGTAGATTTTTTCGGCCTGGTCGCGCGAGAAGGCGAGATCCAGTCTGGTGAGCAACCCGTCCGCGCGAAAGGCTTCGAGCTCCTGCTCGTACAGGAAATCCAGCTCGCGGCGCTGATCGCCGAAGAACAGCCAATTCTTGCCGTTGGCGCCGGTCGCGCGGCGATCCTCCAGGAACGCGCGGAACGGGGCAATGCCGGTGCCCGGGCCGATCATTACGATCGGAACGCCGGAATCGGCCGGCAGATCGAAGCCGTGCGCCGGTTTGACGAATACCGAAATCGCGCGGCCCGTTTGCGCGCGCTCGGCCAGAAAACTCGAGGCTACGCCCTTGCGCAGCCGGCCGCGCATCGCATAGCGCACCGCCGCCACGGTGAGATGCACCTCGCCCGGATGCAGCTTCGGCGAGGAAGCGATGGAATAGAGCCGCGGCTCCAATCGCCCGAGCGCGAGGATCAGCTCCTCGATGGGCGGCTGCGCGGACGGAAAGGCTAGCAACAGATCGAGCAGATCGGCGTTGGCAGGCTCGGCACCGGGATAGCCTTCGGCGAGCGCCTGCAGGCGGTCGGCCTCGGCGGGATCGCGCGCGCGGGAAGCGAGCACTTCGATGGCCTGATCGGAAGGCCGGCCGATATCGCAGGCCTCGAGCAGCGCCTCGCGCAACGGACGCCGGGTGCCGTCGGGACAATCGACCTCGCAAGAAGATGGAGCCGCCAGACGCTCGATGATCGCCGCAACGGTCTCCGGCTCGTTGGTCGCATGGACGCCGAGCGTGTCCCCGACCTTGTAGCCGAGCGACAAGCCCTCATGCCGGAACACGACGTGGCGGGTATCTTTTTCCGACCCTTCGCGATTGAGAGGAAGCGCGCTCTCGAACCGCGCGAGCAACCGCGGGCCCGGAGCCGGCGGCGCCGATGCAGCTTGAATTGTTGGCGGGCTCGTGGCTCCCGCGGCTGCAGCGGCGGCAACGGCAACCGGCGGCGCCGCGACGAGCTCCTTGAGCATGCGGGCGGTTTCCTTGCCGCCCGGCACACACCGCGCGAGGCTCTGCTCTTCGCCGCGCGCGATCGCCTCGGCATACGTCTGGCAGAGATATCCGCACTGGCCGCAATCGAGCTGGCCCATGGCGGCCATCATCCGCCGCTCCAGTGGGCGACCATCTGCGAGCTGCATGCGCTCATCGATGGCCAGCGCCGGATCGTGCCAGGGAAATTCCTCCGGCTGCGCCGGTGCGGCTTGCGGACCGGGTGGCACTCGGGAGGCGAGAATCTCCTCCATCCCCGCGGTTGCCACCGCCGCCGCATCGGTGCCGAGCAGGCCGGCCAATAGGCCGTTGAGCCATGCGCGCTGCGCCGGCGAGAACGGCGAATTGTCGGGGACGATCGGCGCGAGGTAGCTCATGGCATCATCCTGCGCGCTTCAAGCGCGCCATTCCTCTCAAGCGGCCGCATCGATCAGCTCGGTGAGCTCTTCGACGCTGTGACGCTCGGAGAACGCGCGGAAAGTTTCTTCGCCGCCGCGGCGATGCGCCAGATAGGTGCGCAGCACGCGCTCGAGCCGCGCCGCCAGATCCGGGAACGCAATGGCGCGCAACAGCGGCCGACCGAGCCGCTGCTCGGCGCCGGCGCCCCCGCCGATGAAGACGTCGTAGCCCTCGACCATATCGTCGCCGGCTTCCACTTTGGTGCCGAGCAGACCGATGTCGGCCACGTAGTGCTGGGCGCAGGAATTCGGACAGCCGGTGAGATGCACGTTGAGCGGCTGGTCGAGCGCGACCGAAGCCTCGAGCCGTTCGGCGAGCTCGAGCGCCTGGCCCTTGGTGTTGGTCAGCGCGAACTTGCAGCCGGTGTTTCCGGTGCAGGCGACGAGCCCGCTGCGGATCGGGCCCGCGCGCAAGTCGAGCCCGAGCGCCTTCACGCCGGCTTCGGCCGCGGCGATCTTCGATTCGGGAACATCGGAGATCAGTAGATTTTGCCAGACCGTCAACCGCAGCGTGCCGCTGCCGTGCCGCTCGGCGATCTGCGCCAGCGAGCGCATCTGCTCGACCGTCAATCGGCCGACCGGGACGGCGACGCCGAGATAGAACAGCCCGGCTTGGCGCTGCGGATGGATACCGAGATGCGCGCCTTTGACGGGCGGCTTGGGCGGCACGCAACGTTCCAGCGGAAACCGCTGCGGCTTGAACGAAAGATGCTTTTCCGCCTCGGCGAGGAAACCGTCCAGCCCCAGGCGTTCCAGCGCATATTTGAGCCGCGCCTTCTTGCGGTCGGTGCGGTCGCCGTGATCGATGAAGGCGCGCACCAGGGCGAGCGCCATCGGCGTGCATTCCTGCGGCCGGATCAGCAGCCCGGTGTCGCGGGCGAAATCGCCGTGCCCGGTGATGCCGCCGAGCAGAACCCGGAAGTAGACGCCGGCCGTCACAGCCTCGCCCTCGCCGACCGCGACCGCCGCAAAGCCGATGTCATTGGTGTCCTCGAGCACCGCAACGGAACCGCCGCCGTCGAAACCGATGTTGAACTTGCGCGGCAGGCCGTAAAGCTCCCGATGCTGCAGGATCGTGTAGTGGAGCTCGCGGCAGAGCGGCCGGGTATCGATCAGCTCCTCGGGGTCGATGCCGGCGGTCGGGCTCCCGGTGATGTTGCGCAGATTGTCGGCGCCCGCGCCGCGCGTGGTGAGCCCGAGGTCCTGGATCGCGGCCAGCACGTCGAGGATCGACTTCGGGCCGATCTCGCGCAGCTGCAGGTTGGCCCGCGTGGTCACGTCGGCATAGCCGCCGGCATATCGCTCGGCGACATCGGCAATCCCGCGCAGCTGATGGGCGTTGAGGATGCCGTTCGGGATCCGCAGCCGGCACATGAAGGCGTCCTGCGCCGGTGCCACGTAGAACAGTCCGTGAAACTTGTGCAGGAATACGTCGGTGCCCTTGGGGAAGCGGCCGGCTTCGGCGTTGGCGCGCATCTCCTCCCACATGTCGAGCGGGTTCTTGGCGCGCTTCGCCATTTCCTCGGCAGTGAGCTTCTTGCCGGCGGTGAGAAAGCGATCCTGCGCGGCGCGGTGGATCGCTTCGGGACCCGAGGAAGCCGGTTCGGCGGGCGCTATTGCGGGCGCGCCGTTGGCGCCGGGACCGGTCGCAGCAGAACCCGCCCCGGCGCCTCGGCGCGTCAACAGCCCGGCGAAGAAGCCCTCGAGATAGCGCTTCTGCTCCTCGGTGAAGTCGGGGCCCATCGTCACCGACACTTCACTCGGCCGGCGCCATACTGCGCACCGCCTTCGCGACGGGCTCGCGCGAGGCCGCCCAATAGCCGAGCCCCATGATGCCCGCGCCGCTGACGATGTTGCCGAGCGACACCCAGACCAGGTTGTGCAGCATCCCGATCCAGGTGACGTTGTCGGGATGGCTGCCCAGGAGCGCGATCGACAGCAGCGTCATGTTGGCGACCGAGTGCTCGAAGCCGCTGCCGATGAAGGCGAACAGGCACCAAAAAATCGCGATGCATTTCGCCGCGTCGCTGGTCATCCGCGCGCTCATCCAGATGGCGAGACAGACGAGCCAATTGCACAGGATCGCGCGCGCGAAGAGCTCGATCGCGGGCGCGTTCATCTTCGCCGCCGCGACCTTCATCAGCAATTGGCTGTTGGAATGCAGCATGGCACCGCCGCCGCCGGTGACGAATAGCACCGCAAGCAGGCCCGCGCCGACGAGGTTGCCGACCCAGGTCATGCTCCACGACGAGCCGAGGTCGGCGAGGCCGACCCGGCGGCGCAGCACCCCGAGCGACATGAACATGGTGTGGCCGGTGAACAGGTCGGAGCCCGCGAAGATGACCAGTGTGAGCGCGATGCCGAACGAGGCGCCCATGATCAGCCCGCGGTAGGCCGGATCCGCATCGGACCCGACGCAGAAGATCAGGATGATGCCGAGCCCGACATAGGCGCCGGCCATCATCGAGCTGATGAAAAATCCCCCCGGCGACCGGCGCAGGTACTCGCTCTTCTTGGCTGCGACCGCGGCGAAATGATCGACGGTTTCCGCGTACATTCTGTCTGCTCCATTGGCTGGGCGCCCGGTCTACCAAGCCGGGGCGCGAACCTCATGGAGTGGGGTTTTGCAAGACCCAGGCCAGCCGGACCTGCCGGCTAAGGCACTGGCCACCTTCCGGAATCGCCTTTGAATAAAAATTAGGCGGGGGCTTTCCTGCCTAGCATCGCGCCATACCGTGATTCAATATTGTGCAATGCAGCAACGGCCCCGGACCCGATTTTTCACGACTCCGCGGCCGTGAACGTCGGAACCGGAGGCCCGCCCTCGCTGGGGCTGAATTTCAGCCGCACCGCCTGGCCAATCGCGAGCGCGTCGAAGTCGCCATCGACCAGATTCGTGAGCATGGTCGGGCCTTCGGCGAGCGTCACATAGGCGACCACATAGGGCTCGGGCGCCCGGCGCATCACGCTGTAGGAGTAGATTTTTCCCCGCCCGGATGCTTCGACCCATTCGGTCTTCTCGCTCCAGCAGAACGGGCAGGTTGTTCGCGGGTACCAGTGCGCCTTGCCGCAAGCGGTGCAGCGGCCGATCAGGAACCTGCCGTGCGCCGCGGCGTCCCAAAATGCCTGCGTTTCCGGCGTCGGTTTCGGCGCGGGGATTTTCCGCGTCATGGCTCTCACTCCCGCTCCAGGATCAGGGTCGCCCCGGCGTGCCTCGTGGCGAGCGAGCCCCCGGTGCCGTGCGCCAGCGCCAGGTCGCAGTTCTTGACCTGCACGGCCGGATGCGCCTCGCCGCGCAGCTGGCGCACCGCCTCGATCACCTTGGTCATGCCGCCGCGATTGGCCGGGTGGTTGTTGCACAGGCCGCCGCCGTCGGTGTTGAACGGCAGCTTGCCGACCCCGGAGATCAGATTGCCGTCGGCGACGAACGCGCCGCCGCGGCCTTTCTCGCAAAACCCGAGATCCTCGAGCTGGATCAGCACCGTGATGGTGAAGCTGTCGTAGATCGATGCGTATTTGATGTCGGCGGGCTTGACGCCGGCTTCCGCGAACGCCGCCGGCCCGGACCACACGGCGGCCGAATAGGTGAGATCGATGTCGCCGCCGGCCTGCAGTTTCGGCGCGGTGCCGGCGCCGATCAGCTTGACCCGCGGCCGGTCGAGGCTGCGGGCGATCTCCGGCTTGACCACGACGAGCGCGCCGCCGCCGTCGCTGATGACGCAGCAATCCAGCCGGTGCAGCGGATCGGCGACGATCGGCGAATTGACCACGTCCTCGACGGTCACGACTTCGCGCAGCATGGCATGGGGGTTGTGCTGCGCATGATGGGAGGCCGCGACCTTGATCCAGGCGAGCTGCTCGCTCGTGGTGTCGAACTCGTACATGTGCCGCATCGCACACATGGCATAGCCGTTGATGATGGTGAGGCCGAACGGGGACTCCCACTGAGCATCGGGCTGCGCGGGATTGTAGGTGCGCGGCGCCGTGCCGGTCGCCATGCCCTCGCTGCGCGGCCGGCCCGCGAGCGTGATCAGCGCCACGTCGCACTTCCCCGCGGCGATCGCGTGGGCGGCATGCGCCACGTGCACCAGATACGAGGAGCCGCCGGTGTCGGTGCTGTCCACGTGCCGGACCTTGAGGTTCATGTAGTCCAGCATCGACAGCGGCCCGAGCCCCGGCGCATCGCCGGCGCAGAAATAGCCGTCGACGTCCCGCTTGCTCAAACCTGCGTCCTCGAGCGCGCCGATCGCGACCTCGGCGTGGAGCTGCGCCACCGATTTATCCGGGGCCTTGCGGGTGGGATGCTCGAAGGCGCCGGCGATATAGCATTTGCCGTTGCTGGTCATGTTGGCCTTGTCGTTCGATGAAGCTTCGTTCGGGAGCGGGCGGCGGGCGGCGGGCGGCGGGAACCGGATTGGATCAGAAAATGCGCTGGAGGAATACCAGGTCGAGCCAGCGCTCGAATTTCCAGCCGACCTGCCGGAAATGCGCGACCTGTTCGAAGCCGAATTTGGCGTGCAGCTTCAAGCTCGCCGCGTTGGCCGCGTCGATGCCAGCGACCATGGCATGAAAGCCGCGGGAGCGCGCGATCTCGACGAGCGGGCCCAGGATCGCGGTGCCGACCCCGCGGCCGCGCCGTTCCGGCGCGACATAGATCGAGTTCTCGACCGTGTAGAGATACGCGGCCCAGGGCCGGAACGGGCCGTAGCTCGCGAACCCCGACACGGCGCCCGCGTCGAGGCCGACCAGCACCGGGAAATCCTGCGCGCACTTTGCCTCGAACCATTGCCGCTGCGCGTCCGGGCTGCGCGGCTCGTAATCATAGGTCGCGGCGGTATGGATCACCGCATCGTTGTAGATCGCCAGGATCGCTTCGAGGTCGGCGACTCCGGCTTCGCGCACTTCGGTCATTCGATCGTGCCCCACGCTCTGTTCATCACCGCGGCACATCAGTAGACCCGGAGCGTGCTTCTTGGCAAAGAAGCCGGACCAGGATCGGGGTCGGAGGAACCATGAGCGTGCATGTCAACCATCTGGGACAGCCGATCGGCTTTCCCATGCCGAACTGGCAGCCGCGGCCGCGGCCGCCGCGCGAGGCCATCGAGGGCCGCTTCTGCCGGCTGGAAGCGTTCGATGCCGACCGCCATTGCGCCGAACTGTTCGACGCCTATGCCGAGGACGTGGACGGGCGGACCTGGACCTATCTGGCCTATGGCCCGTTCGCGAGCCTCGAAGCGTTTCGCGATTTCATGCTAGCGCATTTTTCCGCCGAGGATCCGCTCTGCCATACGATCATCGATCGCGCGAGCGGGCGCGCGGCCGGGATGGCGAGCTATATGCGCATCGATCCGGCCATGGGGTCGATCGAAGTCGGATCGATCGCCTATTCGCCGCGGCTGCAAAGGAGCCGCGCCGCGACCGAGACGATGTATCTGATGATGCGCCGCGCCTTCGACGAGCTCGGCTATCGCCGCTACGAATGGAAATGCGACACGCTCAATGGACCCTCGCGCAAGGCCGCCCAGCGCCTCGGATTCCGGTTCGAGGGGATTTTCCGCCAGGCGGTCGTCTACAAGGGCCGCAACCGCGACACCGCCTGGTATTCGATCATCGACCGCGAATGGCCGGCGCTCAAACGCGCGTTCGAGCGCTGGCTCGACCCGCAAAATTTCGACGGCGAGGGCCGGCAGCGGGAGAGCTTGTCGGCGCTGACGCGGGCCGCGACGGCGAGTTCCTGAGGCGTCGTACCGCTCGGAAGTGTAGCCGGGGAGAACCCTGTCCCCTTGCGGGAGGGCGGTTATTCCGCACCTGGCGAATAGCCGGAATCTGGGGGATATTCATCCCTAACGTTTGGCCAGCCATACATCTGTCGCTACGGTCGTGGGGGCTCGCCTGCCCGAGCGGGGTAATTCGGTCATGGAACCCAGTCCCTCAACCTTTTCCCGGATTTTCGAATTTGGGTGGGCGCTCGTACCCCATCTGTGGCTCTTGATCACGGGAGTCGTTCTCGTGATCGAGCCGGCCATAGAGACCCTTGTATCGGAACGTCGGAAGGCCTTTATCGACGGATGGTGGCCAAGCCCGAAGCGGCATGTCCATTTTCGATGGGCGGCGGTTGCGGCACTCATGGTGGCGAGTTTTTTGGCATTTGACGATGTCAATATGCAGAATCGAACTCTCCAAAAAAACGTTCGGCAAGTTACCGGAGAACGTGACGAGGCGCGCGGTGCTTTGAAGGATGAGAGGACTGCCAGAACGGACGTTGAGAGGCAACGCGACGAAGCCCGAAATGAGCTAGCAAATGCGCGGGTCGCCCCGAACGAGGCTAGAGACAGACGCATTATCAAAGAACAATTGCAGAAATTCTATGTTGGCGGGATAGAGCTTCTCAACAGACCCGTAAGCTCGGATGCAGAGTTTAGTTGGTACGTTAACGATTATCAGACATGGGCTCAATCGACTGCTGCTTGGATAGAACAGAACATGGGGCCTCCAGCCAAGGCGCGTTTCCTAGATACCTACGGACGATTGTCATATACCTACGCTCGCAAATTCAATCAGGCTCATAATAGCCTAATAAATGATCTTACCAACATGACAAAAACATCTTTCAGATCTGATTGAGGCTGGAGCTTGGGATAAGCCGTGAACTCAGCAGTCCCGAGACAGCCGCCCGAACTGGCCCCGTTCTCCTGGTTGTTATACCGAAATTGGAACTCCGCGACGTAAAGCAGCATGTATTTTTGCTGACCTCGTCAATCCCGGCATAATCGCGTTGAGGGAGAGGGGTGTGCCGAGCCGAAGGTGAGGACTCGGTGACACCATTCAAGATATCCTGACAACCTTCACTTCATCCGATTCGACAAAAATTTGTAGAGTGAAATGAAGGGGATCAGCATTTTCGGCGGTCACTTCATAGCGAAGCCTCCATCGTTCATCCGATCCAATTTGAATCTGGTTGTGGCCGCCACCCTTCGTGTTAAGCGTTGTGAAAAATTGCCCAGCCTCAGATTTCCATCCGCAAATGATCTCGTAGTATTCGTCATCTTTCGGATTAATTTGGTGTCCGGCAGCGTTTATGTACTCCGGTGCATTTATGATGGCTCCCGCTCGATAGACGGGATAAGGATAATCGGCGCTCCAAGCAGGATCTTTCGGTTGGGTGGCGCCACTTCTTAATTTCATTTGAACATTTCGCGCTGCTACTGAGCCGCCATTGTGAACCTTCATCCTCCATCGATTTTTACTTTGGTATCGAGGATCTTTTAGAAGTCGAGGCCCGCTGAGGGATAAAATCGCCCGCGTATCCGAGCGAGGCATAACCGACTTTTTTCCCGATCTCGCCGAACTACCGGAGCGCCAAAATAGCCAAAGAGCCAGTACGACAAGAACGATCGCAGGACCATAATGCAGCACAATATCGTATGATGGGATATAAGGCTCCATCACGTGCTGGGCACGTTCGTAAATCAACGATCGGACGAACTCCCAAAAGTACGGCCATAGGATTCCGCCGAGGGCGGAAAGCAGAGCCAAAAATCGCTTAGACATGGCTGTCCTTCCTCTAGGGAACGTGCCCCAGAGAGAGGGCAATAGGGGCACAACCCTAAAGTCAAGTCGGGATAACTGCCCTCCCGCAAGGGGAGAGGGTTCCCGAGTATGCCGCCTGCTCGCCCGCTCATTTCCCTCGAAACACAGGCTGGCGCTTCTCCACGAAGGCGGCGACACCCTCGAGGTGATCCTGGGTCGCCGCGGCGGCCGCGAAGCTTTCCGCCTCGCGGTGCGAGTGCTCGTCCCAGGAATGATCGAGCGAGGAGCGGATCAGGTTTTTGGCAAGGCCGAGCGCGACGGTGGGGCCGTCCGCGAGCTTTCTCGCGAGCTTGGCCGTCTCCTCATCCAGCGCCGCGCGCGGCACCAGCCAGTTCACGATGCCGAGCTCGAGCGCTCGCGCCGCATCGAAGCGCTCGCCGAGCAAAGCGAGCTCGAGCGCCCGGCGCTCCCCGACCACGCGCGGCAGGAAATACGTGGCGCCGCCGTCGGCCGAGAGCCCGATATGCCGATAGGCCAGCGTGAAGATCGCATCTGCGCTGGCGATCGCAAGATCGGCCGCGAGCACCAGGCTCAGGCCGAACCCGGCGGAGGCACCCTTGACCGAGACCAGAACCGGCTTCGGCATGCGGCGGAGCTGATAGATCAGCTGATGCGCCGCCACCACCTGCATCTCGCGACGGCGCAGATAATTGTCGCGATCCTCGGTCAAGGACTTGTGGAAGCCCTTGACGTCACCGCCGGCCATGAAATGCTCGCCCGCCCCGCGGATCAATACACAGCGGATATCGTCGTCGCGTTCCGCCCGCGCAGTCGCATCGATCAGCTCCTCCATCATCTGCGCGGTCAGTGCGTTGAGCGCGGCGGGCCGGTTGAGCGTGATCGTGGCGATCCCCTGCGCGGCTTCGCTGAGCACCTGCTGGTCCGACATCGGCTCTCTCCCTTGATCCCGCGCCCGAGCGGGCGCACACTCTAGCGCGTCGGCCCGCACGCTGCGGGCGCGACATGGGATTTTTCCCGGTCAGGCGTCCACAGCATAGAACCGTTGATCTTTTGGACATTACAGTCTCATTCTTCTTTTTTGCGGGTTGCTGTTGCGAATTGAAGAAAGATTATTCCATTTACCGCGTTCAGCGTTGGCCGACCATCCGGGGCTCCGGTCGGCACAGCCGGCCAGAAGGGGGATTTCGATGAGCAGAATAGAAACGGACGTCGACGCGCTTGGCACCTCCTCGTGGCGCGAGCTTTGGCGCAAGGAGGACTATTGGGCCGTCTGGCTCGGGTTGGGCATCGTGCTCGTCGCCTACGCGCTGTTCGCTTCGGGCTCGAGCATCAAATGGCTCGCGGTCACGCCGGCGAAATGGTCGACGTTTTCGCAGCTCGGCGCGCACTTTGCCGATAACGCGTTACGCTATGTGGCGCAATTCATCGTGTGGCTGGTGATCTTCAGCGTTGCGCTCACCGCACTCGGACACAAGGCCAGGGATTTCATCCCTGCATTCGTGTTCCTGTACGCGCTCTCGGTCGCCATCTTCGCGCTCGGCCAGTGGGATCAGGCCAGCCGCTATAATCTCGAGCCGCCGTTGGTCGCGCTCGTGCTCGGGCTCGTCATCTCCAACTTGATCGGGCTGCCGCGCTTTTTCGATGCCGGATTCCGCGTCGAGTTCTACATCAAGACCGGCATCGTGCTGCTCGGAGCGACGCTGCCGCTCACGCTGATGGTGTGGGCGGGGCCGATCGCGATCCTGCAGGCCTCGATCGTATCGATCGTCACCTTCGGCGTGATCTATTGGGTCAGCGTGCGCCTCGGTCTCGATCGCAGGCTCGCCGCCACCTTGGGCGCGGGCGGCGCGGTGTGCGGGGTTTCCGCGGCAATCGCCGTCGCCGGCGCGGTCGGCGCCAAGCGCGAGCATGCGCCCATCACCATCACGATCGTGGTGCTGTGGGCGATCGTCATGATCTTCGCCCTGCCGCTCGCGTCGCGGGTGCTGCAGCTCCACGCCGGCGTCGCCGGTGCGTGGATCGGCACCTCGGAATTTGCCGATGCGGCCGGATTTGCCGCCGCAGAGGCCTATGGCAACCTTGCAGGGAAGGTCGAAGGCATCGCCGGCACCGCCGATCAGACGATCTGGGCCTTCACGCTGATGAAGGTGGTGGGCCGCGACGTTTGGATCGGCGTGTGGGCCTTCGTGCTGGCGATCGTCGCCACCACCCGGTGGGAAACCGTGCCGGGCCGCAGAGCGGATCCGGCCGAGATCTGGCGGCGCTTTCCGAAGTTCGTGATCGGATTTTTGATCGCGTCGGTCATCGTCACCTTGGTGACGAGCCAATACACCCTTGCCGATTTCAACAAGATCGTGAACCCGGCGCTGGTCGGGCCGATCAAGGATCTGCGGACCTGGGCTTTCATCTTTTGCTTCCTCAGCATCGGCCTGACCGCGCGGGTCAAGGAGCTGGCGCAGGCCGGCACCAAGCCGTTCCTGGCGTTCAGCTCCGGCGTCGTGGTCAACGTCGTACTCGGCTTCGTGCTGTCGGCGATCGTGTTCGCTTCGCATTGGGAGAACCTGACACGGTGAGGCCGTCGTTCCGGAAGCCGCGAAGCGGCTGTCCGGAACCTACGACCCCCGCGCGACAGCTGAGCACTCGAAGTTCATGGGTTCCGGGCTCGCGCCTTCGGCGCGCTCCGGAACGACGACCGGAGGTGAAGGGACGAAGATGACCGTCAGCAACGTCCAACAGCAATGTGGCGCCTGCGCGCATTTCCGCAACGAGCCCGAATATCTCGAAGCGGCGTTCGCGGGGCTGGCGAGTCTTGGCTCCGCCTATGGATCGGTGCGGGATGAGGACGGGCTTTGCCTGTTGCACGAGCGCTATCTGGGAGCGCGTTGCTCCTGCGCGGATTTCACCGCGCGGACGGCTCTTGACCGTTGATTGCAGCCGCTGTCAGCGACCCTCGAAATTCGGGGTCCGGCGCTCCGCCATCGCTTTGACGCCTTCCTTGAAATCGGCGGTTCGCCGCTGCCATTCCTGCTCGACGAGCTCGCGCTCGGTCGCGGCTTCGACCGCCTCCGCCAAGCCGCGGCGCAGCGTCTCGCGCGTCGACATCACCGCGAGCGGGCCGGACTGGGCGATCTCGGCCGCGAGTTCCTGTGCGGCGGCGCGCACCTCGCTCTGCCCGACCAGGAGATCGGCGAGGCCGATCTGCACCGCCTCATCGCCGGGAATGCGCCGGCCGGTGTAGAACAGCAGCGCCGCGCGCTGCGGCCCGATCACCCGCGGCAGCGTCACGGTCAATCCGAAGCCCGGATGGAACGCCATGCGGTTGAAATTGGCGGAAAACCGCGCTTCCGGGCAGGTGACGCGAAAATCGGCAACGAGCGCCAGGCCCAGCCCGCCCCCGACCGCGGCGCCGTGGACGGCGGCGACGACCGGCTTCTTGTTGCGGAACAGCCGGGTGCCTTCCTTGTAGAGATGCTTGGCCTCGCCGTTGCCGACATCGCTCGCGGCTGCGGTATCCAGACGCTTGGAGAAATCCGCGCCGGCGCAGAACGACTTGCCTTCCGCCGCAAGCACGATCGCGCGGCATTGCGGATCGGCGTCGAGCGCATCGAAGGCCTCGGCGATCGCGCGGATGAGCGCATTGTCGAAATAATTGTGCGGCGGGCGGCGGATCTCGATCGTGGCGACATGACCGGAGAGGCTCACGCCGAGGTCTCGAAATTGCGCAGCAACGTTCATGGCAACCTCCCGGTTGGGGCGGATCAAGATCAAGCGCTCCGTCGCGGTGCACCAAGCGCGGCGTCGAAGATCTCGTCATCGTGCTCGCCGATGCGCGGCGCGGGCCGCCGGATCGGCGGGCGGACATCATCGAACTTGACCGGCAGCCCGACGAATTGCTTCGCGAGCCCCGGGGCTTCCTGCAGGATCTCCACCGCATCGGTCTGCGGCTCCCCGGCGAGATCGGCCAGCGTGTTGATCGGCGCGCAGGGAACGCCGGCCGCCTCCAGCCGCTCGATCCATTCAGCCCGGGTCCTCGAGCGCATGGCCGCCTCGATCTGCGGCATGAGCTCGTCCTTGTTGGCGAGGCGCAGCGCGTTGGTCTTGAACCGCGGCTCGGCTTCCCACTCGGGATGCCCGATCGCCTGCGCGAGTTTCATGAACAGGCGGTCGTTCGCCGCCGCGACCATGACCTCGCCGTCGCTCGTCTCGAACGCCTGGAACACGATGATGCGCGCGGATCCGGTGCGATGGCGGGTCGGCAGCGTACCCATCGCCTTGTAGGCGCCGAAGCCGAGCGTGAGCCAGCCGAGCGCGGTCTCGAACAGCGAAGTATCCACGACACAGCCCTCGCCGGTGAGCTGCCGACGATAGAGCGCGGCGACGCAGCCCAGCGCCGCCCACATTCCGGTGCCGAGATCGAGCAGCTGCACCCCGATGCGGGTCGGCGGGGCCTCGGGCGCGCCGTTGATGCTGAACATGCCGGCGAACGCCTGCACGATCGGCTCGTATCCGGGCTTCATCTTCATCGGACCTTTGTTGCCGAACGCCCACAGCGAACAATAGACGAGCCCCGGATGGGCGGCACGCATGCTCTGCGCGTCGAGGCCGAGATCCTCCATCACGCCCGGCCGCATGTTCTGCACCAGCACGTCGCATCGGCCGACGTATTGCTTGAGCCAGGCGATCGCCGCGGGATCGCGCAGATCCAACGCGAAGCCGCGCTTGTCGTAATTCATGGCGTGGAACACATAGGAAGCATCCGGCGTGAGCAGCGCACCCCAATAGCGCGCGTCATCGCCGCCGTCCGGTCGCTCGAGCTTGACCACATCGGCGCCCAAGTTGGCGAGGATCCGCCCCGCAAAGGGCCCCGCCAGATTTTGGGCGATCTCGATCACCTTGATCCCGCGCAACGGCAACATCCTTCGAATCCTCTCCACCCGTCATTCCGGCCGAGCGCCCCGGATCGGGTCCGGGACAGGCTCCGCGCGAGAGCCGGAAGCCATGACCACCAACGTCGCAATATCGCACGATCCGTGATCATAGGTCCCCGCAACGGGGCACCTCGCCGCGCCTGTGCGACGGGGACCCCGCGCGGGGACGACGCGCCTCGATGGTCACCGCCGTCCCAGCAGATTGCGGGCGATCACCCAGCGGTGCACCTCCGAGGGGCCGTCGTAGATCCGCATCAAGCGCACCTTGCTCGCCATCAGCTGCAGCGGGATCTCCTTGGCCATCCCCATGGCGCCGAACGTCTGCATCGCCTTGTCGATGATGTCCCAGGCCAGCTCGGTGGCGAACACCTTGATCATCGATACCTCGGAGCGCGCGTCGCGGCCGCGATCGATCTTGCAGGCGGCATCGTAAACCATCAGGCGGCAGGCATGGATTTGCGTGGCCGCGTCGGCGACCCACCACTGGATGGTCTGGCGATCCGCTAGCGGTGCGCCGAACGTCACGCGCTGGCGGGCATGTTCGCAGATCATGTCGACCGCGCGCTGGGCAATGCCGACGCACCAGCATGCCATCTGCACCCGCCGCGTCGACAGGCGCACCTGCATCGGTGCGAAGCCCTGTCCCTCCTTTCCCAACAGCTTGCCGGCCGGAACGCGACAGTCCTCGAGCGCGATCTCGTAGGTGACGTGACCGCCGATCATCGGAATGCGGCGAAGGACGTTGAACCCCGGCGTTGCCTTGTCGACCAGAAACGCCGAAATCCCGCCGCGCGCGCCTTTTTCCTTGTCGGTCACCGCCATCAGAATGGTGAAATCGGCGTCCGGGGCCCGGCTGATCCAGATCTTGCGGCCGTTGATCACCCATTCGTCGCCGTCGCGAACCGCGCGGGTGATCATCGAAGCGGGATCGGCGCCGGCGCCGGGTTCGGAAATGCCGATCGCCGAGATCGTCTCGCCGCGCGCATACGGCCCGAGGTAGGTCCGGCGCTGCTCCTCGTTGGCGGCGACCATCAGCATGCGCAAATTGGGCGAGTCCGGCGGAAAGGTGTAGGGCGTCACCGTCCTGCCCAGCTCCTCGTGGACCCCGACCATGGCCTCCACCGGCAGGTCCGAGCCGTCGAACTCGGTCGGTGCATCGAGCCCCCACAGCCCGAGTTCGCGAGCCTTGGCGTCGATTGGCTTGCGCTCGGATTCCGTCAGTCCCGCTCCCTCGCCGCGGCTCTCGCGCTCCAGCACCTTCGGCTCGAGCGGCACGAGTGCGTCGGCAACGAAGCGCGCCACCAGTTCTTTGAGCATCTGATGCTCTTCGCTGAGCTCGAAATCCATGAACCCTCCCTGGGCTCGCGTGCCATCGCAGTTTACGTGGGTTTCGCGCGCAATTGCCAGCGCGAGGCCGAGCGCGGCAGGCCATCGGCATGAAGGATGCCGGACGTCCGCCGGCGGTGCCCGAGGATCGCCGCCACGCTCCGGCGCGAGGCCGTAGGCTTAACAGAGGGTCAAAGTCGCGGGATTTGTATCCGCCGCCGGCCCGGCAACACGGCGCAACGGTGCGCTCACGGGACTGCTAACTAAAATTTTAGGCAATAGCCGATCCAATTTCTTAAGGCGCATCAGCTAGATTGCCCGTCGCGGCGATCGACATGCGAATGCATTCGGCCGCGCCAAGTTGCGCCCGAGCGAAAGCTCGTCCGAACGGAACCTGTCGAAGAAAGCAGCACTATGTCGCTCATCGTGATCCTCGACGATCGCGCCACCAATCGCCAGATCTTCTCGAGGCTCGCCGCCTCGATCGAGGATGGCGTCACGGTACGCGCCTTCGCGGATCCCCTGGCCGCGCTGGTGTGGCTCGAGACCAACACGCCCGACCTCGTCGTCACCGATTTCAAGATGCCGAACCTGGACGGCGCGGAGTTCACTCGCCGGTTCCGCGCGCAGCCGAACCTTTCCGAAGTCCCCGTCATCGTCATCACCGTCTACGAGGAACGCGAGTTCCGCCTGCGGGCGCTGGAGGCCGGCGCCACCGACTTCCTGAGCAGCCCGGTCGATCACCACGAGTTCCAGACGCGCGCGCGCAATCTGCTCAAGCTGCGCAAGCAGCAACTGCTGCTCGCCAAGCGCGCCAACAACCTCGAGCAGAAGCTCGAATACAGCGAGCGATCCCGGGAAGAGGCGCTGCGCGATTCGAGCGAGCGCCTGGCCCAGGTGATCGACACCGTGCCGGCCATGATCAGCGCCGCCGATCGCGACGGCAAATTCCTGTTCGTGAACGCTTTCCAGACGGCGCTGGCGGGGATCGACCACGCCGCCGCGCTCGGCAAGGACATCGGCATGCTGTTCGGCGAGGAGCACGGATCGCGCAGCCGAGCGCTCGACCGCAAGGTCTTCAGCAGCGGCGCCGCCCTGCCGACCTACGAAGAAGACATCGTCGATGCCAACGGCATCAAACGCGTATTCCTGACGACGAAATCGCCGCTGCGAGACCGTGCCAACGCGGTCGTCGCGGTGCTGACCAGCTCGATCGACATCACCGACAGAAAGCACGCCGAGGAGCATCTGCTGCACATCGCCCACCACGATGCGCTGACGGGACTGCCGAATCGCGCCCTGCTGGCAGACCGGCTGCGCCGCGAGATCGCGCGGGCCCGGCGCGGCGACCGCCCGTTCGCGCTGCACCTCATCGACCTCGACGGCTTCAAGAACATCAACGACGTGCTCGGTCACGTGTTGGGCGACAAGTTCCTCAAGGTGGTGGCGCAACGGCTGCAGTCGCTGGTCCGCGAAGGCGACACCGTGGCGCGGCTGGGCGGCGACGAATTCGCGGTGCTCCAGAGCCGTCTCACGCGCAGCGAGGAAGCGGCGGAATTGGCGGCACGCATCGTCGCCGCCGTTTCCGAGCCCTATCAGTTCGCCGGCGAGCGCATCACGACCAATGCCAGCGTGGGAACCACCTTGCACCCGGCGGACGGAGCCGACGCCGAGGCGCTGCTGAAGCACGCCGACCTGGCGATGTACCGCGCCAAGGTCGACGGCGGCAATGTGGTGCGCTTCTACGCCGCCGATATGCACAGCCGCGCGCAGGAGGCGAGGCATCTCGATTCCGAGTTGCGGCAGGCGATTCAGGACAACCAGTTCGTGCTGTATTATCAGCCGCAGGTCGACTTGAAGACCGGGCAGATCGTCGGCGCGGAGGCGCTGCTGCGCTGGCGGCGGCCTGGGCGCGGCATCGTCGGTCCGGGGGTATTCCTGGCACGAGCGGAGGAGAATGGGCTGATCGTCCCGATCAACGAATGGGTGCTGCGGCAAGCCTGTCGTGATGCGAAATCATGGCAGGGCGCGGGGTTCTCCCCGCTGCGCGTCGGCGTCAACCTCTCGGCCGTGCAGTTCCGCAAGCAGAGCGTGCCGCTGCTGGTCGCCAAGACCCTGGCGGAAACCGGGCTCGACCCCCGTCGGCTCGACCTCGAGCTCACGGAAAGCATCGTGATGGCCGATACCGAAGCGGTCGCGGCAGACCTGCATCGGCTCCACGAGCTCGGCGTGAGCATCTCGATCGACGATTTCGGCACCGGTTATTCGTCGCTGACCTATGTCAAGAACTTCCCGGTGGACCGGCTGAAGATCGATCAGTGCTTCATCAGGGACCTCGCGACGGACCCGAGCGACGCCGCCATTGTCCGTGCCATCGTCAGCCTAGGCCACAGCCTCGAGCTCGCCATCGTCGCCGAAGGCGTAGAAACCGCGGATCAGCTCGAGCGGTTGCGCGCCGAGGATTGCGACGAAGTCCAGGGTTATTATTTCGGTCGGCCGTTGCCCGTGAGCGAATTCCTGGCCCTTGCCTTCGAGGCGCCCCCACTCGTGCGTAGCGCATGAGCAAACCATGAAAGTCGCGGAAAACAGCGGCACCGGTTCGCGGCGGATAAGGGCGCTCCAGCGCATCCCCGTGCCAAGCTGGATCGCCGCGAAGCTCCGTGACTGCCGGGATTGCGAGCACGAGCTGGCACTTTACCGGTTGGCGGCGGGCGGACTCGCAGGTTGTTATCTCTTGATCGCCAGCTCGCTGGGCGAGCGCGGCGGTCACGATTTGCTGCGATCGATCATCTGGGTGTTCGCTGCCTTCGAACTGGTGGCGCTGGCCATCTTCTGTCATCTGCTGTTGCGGCCGGACGCCACCGCGGCTCGCCGCCTCGGCGGCATCCTCGTCGATTTCGGCGCGCTGTCCTACTGCATGCACATCGGCGGGGAGACGGCACTGCCGCTCTATCCGTTGTATTTGCTGGTCATATTGACCAACGGGTTTCGGTTCGGAACACGCTACTTGCTCGCGGCCGCGGATACCGCCATCGCAAGCTTTGCACTGATGACGGTCGCAACCGAGTTCTTTGCGGCGCATCCGGGACTGAGCCTCGGTCTCCTGGGCGGCCTCATCGTCCCTGCACTCCAGGTGTGTGCGCCGATGCCGGGGTTGCGGCCCGGTCGGCACCGCAGCGAAGCGGCGAGCCGGACCAACGGCCCCATTGCTGCGGGCGTTGCAGATGCCTCCGATCCGGCCAAGCTGACTGCCGCCGCCGCAGGAACGCCTAGCGGACACGCCGCGGCCTCGCAGCCGCTCCTCGACCTCGATGCGCGCGAGACGCCGAGCGAGGAGCCGGTACCACGACTTTCTATTCTCGTCGCCGAAGACAATGTCACCTATCAGAATGTGATCGCGAAGATCCTGGAAAAAGCCGGCCATGAAGCGCGGATCGTCGACAACGGCCAAGCCGCCGCCGAGGCGGTCGCCAAGGACGCATTCGATGCGGTGCTGATGGACCTGGAGATGCCGGTCTTGAACGGGATCGAGGCGGCCAAGCTCATCCGCTTCCTGTCGACCGGGCGTCCGCGCGTCCCCATCATCGCCCTGATGACGCAGGCCGATGAGCCGACGCAAAGGCGCTGCCAGGAGGCCGGCATGGACGCCTGCATCGCAAAACCGATCGAGCCGGCCGGGCTGCTGCAGGTTCTCGAAGAGGCGATCTCGCTGGCGCAGCACACCCGCCCACCGCCATCGGCGCACGCCGCCGAGACCGGAAAACCGGAAGCAGTCATGAAGCACGTGCCCTCCGCGCTCGACGTCCGCACGCTTGAATCCTTGAAGGCCCTGGGCGGCGATGACTTCGTCGAGGAGCTCGCCCAGCAATTCATCGATGACGCGGCCGGCGTGCTAGACGAACTGTCACAAGCGATGGCGCGGGGCGACGCCCAGGGCTTCCGCGAGCACGCGCATGCGTTGCGAAGCGGAGCCGCCAATATCGGCGCGCAGGGAGTCTACGAGATGTGCCTGGGCTGGCGCCGCATCGATCCCGCCACGCTGGCGAGCAAGGGCAGCTCCTGTCTCACCGAACTCGAACAGGAGCTCGGACGGGTGCGGGCCGCGCTGCGGGATTACCGGGACTATCGGGCGGCGCGCAAGCGTTCCGGACACGCCGCGCAGCAAGCCCGATCGGGCGCGACGCCGTTGTCGGCGTGAGCAAGCCGACCGCTCGGCTGCGCTGGCTGCGTTCGGCAAAATATGTTCCCAGCTGTCCGGGCGCCGCTCCCCAGCTGGCGGGATAGCTCTAGCGCGCGGCCGCAATCGGCGGCGAGGGTTGCGCCTGCGTACCCAAGCCTAGCTGCATCAACGTGGTCTCGTTCCCCAGGGGCTCGGTCGAAGGGATTGCTGCCGCCTCCTTGCGGGCGTGCACGGAAGTCGGCCCTTTTCCAAATAAGGCTTGCCGTTCGGCTTCGGAGGAGTCCCAGTAGGGATGGCGCCGCAAAATGCGTTCGGCATCCTTGATAAAGTCCACAAACAGCAAGCCTATAGGCTTGCTGAGCAGCGGATATGGCCTCGGAGGACAGATGGAATTTGCAAAGAACCCCCGCCGATAAAATGCTTCGTGCTCGCCTCTGACCGTCATGGTCACCAAGTCGATGCCGAAATGCACGCACGCCAGGTATGTCGGCCTCAGCGTCACATAGGGCAGCTCCGGATAAACGCGCGCGAGCCTGTGATCTGCCACGAACCGATTCGGGTCGACGATCAGTTTGCCCGCTTTGAGTTCCGGAATGAGGAATTCGCGGAAAGACTCCATCGCCGGCGATTCCTGTTCGGCATGGAATACGGTATGCAGCCGCAACGCGCTCGCTAGCTCCCCATCAATGAAAATGCCGAAATTGTAGACATTGTCCCCGCCATCGAAGGCGTCTTCCAATTTTTGGGATTCGTTGGTCTCAATCGCGCCCTCTTTCAAATAGGCCGCGTAGCGCAGCCGCAGAACATCCTCCAGTTCGCTCGCGTGTTCGATGCGGCGATACTGAACATGCTCGAGTAGATGATCTACACGATCGGCGAAACTGCGCGGAGGTTTTACTTTCGATTGAAAATCAGCGAGCATTTTGCACCTCTATCGCGCAGCTCGAGTATGCTGGATAAGCAGCGGAGAATTCCGGCCCCAAGTTCACGTCAACATTAACGCAAATTTAACCTGCCGCCGAGTCAATCGTTAATAATTGGTTAACGCCTTCGTGAGCAGCTTTGCCGAAAATAGCAAAAGTATATCCCCGAAGCAAAACGGGCGTGCAGGCCCCGACGGCGTAATCGACAGCAGAAGTTTTCAAAAGTGCCAGTATTGTCGCGGGCGAGGATCCGCAAAGAGCACGGTTCAACGCTCTGTCGGACCGACGACTGCGGAAAATTGTTAAAATTATAGCAATGTACTCAACATTGTGTAGAGAAATAGCCATTTTCCGCGGCTGCGTTGGCACAATCGTAAAGAAGTTGCGCCAGTATTTCCGAACATGACCGCATGCGCGCGACCACCAAACATTCGGGAAAGAGCCTTGCTACCAGAGACCCAAAGAGCTGCACGTTGGCAAATCGGCGCTTCCGAGGCAGTCATCATGACTGCCGGCCTTTTGCTCATGTCGATCGTCGGCTGGGCGTGGATGAAGAATCCTGCCGCTCGAGAGTCGGCGAGCTTGGGAGTGATCGTGCTGAGCGCCGGATTGGCGGTCGCCTTCGCCGCGGCGCTGCTGGCGTATCTACGTTATCACAGACTTTCGGAGGACCATCGACGCCAACTAGCCGAGGCGCAGGCAAGGTACAAGGCTCGCGCGGATCTCAGCGAGGCGCGCTATGCCGAAAAATCCGACCTGCTCGAGATCACGCTCGCCCACATGAATCAGGGGATCGCATTGGTCGATCGCGAGGGCAAGGTATTGATCTTCAATAAGAGAGGGGTCGAGTACTCGGGCATCGATGAAACACAATTTATGCTGCCCGCGGACGTCAAGGAAATCTTCGCCGCGCAATGGCGAAATGGCGAGTTCGGACCCAACGGCGAGCTGCTGCCCGATGACGTGCGGGAATATTTTCTCAAGCGCACGGGAACCTTGCCCAAGTCCTACGTCAGGCGCCGACCCAACGGCACGGTGCTCGAGGTCAGGACCGAGTTCTTGCCCTCCGGCGGCATGGTGCAATCCTACACCGACATCACCGAGCTGGTGGCCGCCAAGGAAGCCGCCGAGGCCGGAGCGCGCACCAAGTCCGCGTTCCTCGCGACCATGAGCCACGAGATCCGCACGCCGCTCAACGGCGTGCTGGGCATGGCGGCGTTGCTGCGGCGAAGCGGGCTGAGCTCTGAGCAAACGGAGTGCGTGGAGACGATTCGCAGTTGCGGCGATGCGCTGCTGAGCATCATCGACGACATCTTGAGCTTCTCCAAGCTCGAGACCGGGATGGTGGAGATCGAGCAAGTGCCGTTCGGCCTGGCTCGCCTGGTAAATTCCGCCGTCCGGGTGAGCCTGGGGGGTGCGCAAGCCAAAGGCCTGGAGCTGGCGTTCGAGCTCGATCCGGAGCTGCCGCCATTCGTACGCGGCGACGAAAAGCGCATCCGCCAGGTCCTGCTCAATCTGTTGAGCAATGCCGTCAAGTTCACGCCCCATGGTTCGGTGCACCTGCGGGTTCGCGGCAGCGAGGGTGGCAGCGCGCCATGCCTGCGGTTCGAAGTGACGGACACCGGGATCGGCATTGCGGATTCGGCCAAGGGCCGGCTGTTCAAAGAGTTCTCGCAGGGGGACGCCAGCATCAACCGCCGCTTCGGCGGAACCGGGCTGGGCCTGGCCATCTCCAAGCGACTGATCGAGGCAATGGGCGGGGTGATCGGCGTCGTCAGCACGCCGGGAACCGGAAGCACCTTCTGGTTCGAGATCCCGTTGCACGTGGCGGAAGCCCCGGCAGAGGCTGAACCAGCGGCCGCCGGGCAGGACGCGGAAACGGCCCTGCGGGTCCTGGTGGTCGAAGACATGGCGGTGAACCAAAAGGTGGCCAAGGGCATGCTGCGTTCCCTCGGCCACCGGGTCGACATCGCGGAAGACGGCGAGGTTGCGCTCGCCAAGGTCAGTGTTCGGCCCTACGACCTGATCTTCATGGACATGCACATGCCCCGCATGAACGGCCTCGAGGCGACGGCGGCCATTCGCGCCTTGGAGAGCGGCAAGTCCATTCCGATCATCGCCATGACCGCGAACGTGTTCGCGACCGATCGCGACACCTGCCTGGCCGGCGGCATGGACGACTTCGTGGGTAAGCCGATCAACGTGCCGGACTTGGCGGCGGCGATCGCCCGGGTGAGTGCAAACGGACCGAAGCGGGTCGAGGCGTCGCAATCGGGCCCGCCGAGCATTGAGTTCGATCAGGCCCAGTTCGAAGCGCTGGCGCAACACATCGGAGCCGAGGAGCTGGGCTCGATCATCGACGGCTTCCTGGAGGATACCGGCCGACTGCTGGAGCAAGTGGAACGAGCGGCGGACCTCCAGCAACGCCACGAGCAGGCTCGGCTGCTGGAATCGCTGCGCGAGGCAGCGGCGGTGCTCGGGTTCTCGCAGGGCGCACACGAATGCCGGGAAGCGACCCGCTCGCTGCCCGACGTCGCCGCGATCGCCAGAATCCGCGGATCGCTACAGCTCAACGTCGCTCGATCGCAGGCGCTGCTTTCGATGCGCATGGCGAACTCTCGGGCCGCCGCCTGATGCCCCATGGACCGCCGCCCCATGTTCCCCGTTGTCCCAAGGCGCCGGCGCCGCTCGGCTGCGGGCTGCTGGCGCCAACCGGTGGATTAGGTCGATGATTCTGTCGACGGCATGCTGCGTCCCGGGCTGCGGCGGCGGCAGCGCGCAGGATTTCCCGCTGCAGATCGGCCACGGGCTGTGCGCGGCGCACCTTTCGTTGACCGCGGTAGACTCGCGCAGACTGCTGCAAAGCGCCGCAAGGCGTCTCGCACGCCTGCAGCGCAGCTGGAACGATGACAGGATCTTCGAGGAAATCGCCGTCCGAGGCCGTTATCTGGCGTTTTGCGCGCTGCTGGAAACCGCCCACGATCACGTCGATCGGGCGTGGGAGCGGGTCAGGTCGGAGGCTCTCGGCGCGGCTAGCGATCTTCACCCATGTTCACCCAGCATCGCACCGACCGCGGATCTTCCGGATCATCGCCTCGGCGCTGCGTCGGGGCCGCTCGACAGCAGACGCCGGATTTCACCGGCTTCGCAAGAGTGATGCCGGCCGTGCGCTGAGCGCTTGCCGTCGCCGGTTCGGGCGGTCACACGCCCATCCGCACGGGACGGCCGCGGCCGTAGCTCCATTGCGGTCGGAACTGGCCGTCGTCGCCAATCATGCAAACGTGAGCGCACTCCCCCTGGGCCCCGAGCTTGCGGGCGGCATCGAGCGCGAATCGCACCGCGTCGTCATGACTGGAATAGGGGCCATAGTGTTCGTCTTCGAACTTGATCATCCATCCGTCGCGATCCCTCACGACATAGTACCGAGCATCCGGCATGGTCTCCTCCCGGCTTGCACCGGCTTAGCGCCGGCACGCAAAGACGATCTGGGGTGCACATTAGGAGGAAGTGCGGCCGCGAGCGTGTGAGCTGGGCCACACTGCGACAAAATCGCGGTTTCACCGTGATAAGCGGCGCCGCGCAGTACTCGAGGGACCTTGCCCCGGGGACTATGGTGCCTCGGTACTGATAGCGGCAACGGCTTGGCCTTTATCCCGGTGTTCCCGCAAATGTCGGAATCGCGCAGCCCAGGGCCGCCGCGAGATCAACATTCGCGCGCGAGCGAGCGCATATTTGCCGGCCCCGTAGAGTACGCACGTCAATGCGGCCATGCCGAGCGCCCATACTCCATAGCCCACCTTGGCCGACCCGCTCACCAGGAGCATCGTCCCGATCGTCGCGGATCCGGCCAGGAAACCGTGGGTATCCGAGCGCATTCGCATCCCCATTCCACGAAAATTCCGTCTCGCGTGCGGTCGCTTGCCACACCGCCATCAGGCTAGGACGCCACCAGCAGCGCGCCGGAATCTCCTGAGCGAACATTGTCTCCTGAGCAAACATTGTGCCAAGCGGGAATCAGGGTGGCGACTGCGACCGGCGCGTGCGAGGTAAGCCTGATCTCATAAGCGCGACAAGGAATTGACGTGGGTTGGCGCGAAATTGAGCAACGAGCACAGGCCTGAGGCGGTATGGGTCGATGCACAAAGATGCGGATGATTTGCTCGAGATCCTGCCGCAATCTGCGGCGATGGCGGCATTCTCTCCGCGCGCCCCTACGAGGCCCCGGAACCATGGGCACGGTCATCGAAGGCGGGAAATTGTCCCCTCTGGCGCGGGACCAAGATTTGAGCCGCAGCAATCTCGATTGCGATCCGCCCTGATGCGCCGGAGTTGCCGATGAGCTAAGCTGCGGGTCGGTGCAGGATCCGGCAGGCGAGTGCAACCATGTTTTTCCCGTCGACAAAACTCAACGCGGCCGTCAACGCGCTGCTGGCCGAGCACCTGCTGTCCTACGTCGAATTGGCCCCGCAGAACCCCTATGCAAAAATCCTTGCCGATGCCATGCTGGCCGCCGCCAAAGCGCGCGCGCCGAAAAAATTCGATGCTGCGCAGTTCACCGAAGAATTCAACACGGCACCGCGCTTCACCCAGCTCAACGTCATCGCGTCCGGGTTCCAGGAAATGGGCAGGACCCCTCAGGGCGCGTCTTGGCGGCGGGTTCGCAAGCCATTCTCGCCATTGGAGAACGCCAAGAAGGTCGAGAAGGCGCAGCACATGCTGTTTTTCCAAAACGGTATCGACGTGCGGATTAGGAGCGGCTCGTTCAAGCTGACGGACTGGGGATTGTGCGATTTGCGATTGGGAAACCCGCAGGAGAAATAGCGAAGCGAGGGTGCGGGAGCGAGCGTTCTCAAAGAGCGTCCGTCGCACTGGGAGGTCGGCATGGAATACCATGACTACCTTCGGAGCCAGGCCGAGCAATACCGGCGGCTCGCGGAAAGGACCGAAGATCCTTTCGTCAAGGAAGAGCTACTCGGGTTGGCAGCCGTCTGTGAGGAGGTGGCCAACGACTTCGAGGACCGTCTCGCGGCCGGATAAGGATCCCGCGACGCTCGGCACCCGGCCGCCGAGGGCTCAGTGCGCCGGCGCGACGCCCCCGGCAGCTTCCCGGTTCTGCAGCGCCTCCACCTTCTCGGCCGTCTCGGCGATGGCGCGCCACAGTTGGGCGATGCTGAGCAGCATCAGCTTGTACGAAAAGTCCTTGGCTTCTCCGGCCAGGAGCATGCATTTCATCGCCTGGCTGCGGCATATCTCCGGATTTTGCATGATCTCTTCGGCGCCGAGCCGCCGACCCCCGCGCGTCGAAGGCCCAGCCTCGTCCGGTCATGGTTAAGGTTGCGTTAAGGCTCCCGCGATGCGCGCAGCCCTTGCCCTGACTGGAACCGTTCCCAACCGCTGCACCGAACGTAAACCGTCGTGCCGCGTTCGCTCGACCAGCGCAGTGTCCCACGGCCGACGCGCGCTTCGTCGTTCCCTCCAAGGAGGCCGACCTGGTGCCTGACGGCAAGGTTTGGCTTTGCCAGCGCCCAGATAAAACACGTCGGTGCGTTTTTGGACCATCGCCCAATTCTTGAGCGACACCTTGCACGGCAATGGCCACGCGGAGCAGGATGCCGGAGGCAGCTGAAAGGCCTTGGTTAAGATGCTTAGAGTGGAGCGTGCATGGACGAGTTAATCGGTGCAATAAAAGACACTCCGCTACCTACCGTACTTGTGTTCGCTGGAATTGTTTTCTGGGTTCTTGCTATCGCGGGATCCGTAGCGGGGAAAATCACGGTTCAACCGGGTCAGCAGAAAACCGCAGGCCTGGTAGGAACCGTATTTATCGCAGTGGGTCTGACGCTCTACCTTGTACCCAGCCAAGTGAGTCAAAGACAAGCAGCGCCTGCGCCTGTCGTACAAGACTGCATTTCCGGCTATGTGTGGCGCGAGGCGTATCGCGACGATCACGTCTGTGTTACGCAAGAAACACATATGAGAACCATCCAGGACAATGAACTTGCTGAGTCGCGACGGAGCCCGGGCGGTGGCGCCTATGGTGCTGACACGTGCAGAGTAGGCTTCGTTTGGCGCGACGCGTTCCCGGGCGATCGTGTGTGCGTGGTCGTGGAAACGCGCACAGAGGCCGCGGAGGACAATCGCCAGGCCGCGCTTCGAGTAAAGCGCTGACCGCGTTGGAAATTCGCCAGGCGGTACCTCCTGCTTCAATGACCGGCGGTGGAAGAACATCATCCCGAACAGGAAGCCGGTCGCCGCTGCCAGCGAGATTGCGGAAGGAGGTTGCCGCTGGATTGAATTCTTCAGCGCGTCGCCGAGCGAGGAAGGTGCGCCCACCGATGCGCCGCGAATGGCGGCTGCAGGTAGTCGCGCCACCCGCCCATCCGGTTCACGCGGCCGGGAAAAAGGCTCGATCGGCCGAGGTTCAACGGCACAAAGTCTTGTTGGCGTGGATATTTTGCGGGCGCCAAGCGTTATCCAAGCGGCACAAGCCGCTGGGAGAGAGTGCACGCGCCCGTAGGTGCTTCGTGGCTCGAGGCCGACCCTGAACATTCTGCCGAAGCGTTCACATCGGCGGCGGCGGCGCCGAAGATGAGGGCAACATGAGCCGAGCTTTCGTCAAAGAGGCGGACGAGACCGTCGAGGAGCTTCCGGAGCGGCCGATTTCACCGCATCCGAATTTCGTGACGGCCGAAGGTCTCGCCCTCATCGAGGCCACCCTGGCCCGCTTGCAGCAGGAGCACGCGACTGCGCAGGCAGCGCGCGATCGTGCCGCCTTGGCCAGGCTTGCCCGTGACCTGCGGTATTGGACCTCCCGCAGGGCGACCGCCCAGGTGATCGCGCCGCCGGCGAATCCCACCGAAGTGCAGTTCGGTTCTACTGTGACCATCCTGCGGGACGACGGGCGCCGGCAGACGTACCGCATCGTGGGCGAAGACGAGGCCGATCCGTCGCGCGGCACGATCTCCTACGTGTCCCCGGTCGCCCGCGCCCTGACCGGCAAGAAGCCCGGCGACGTGGTGCGCGCCGGGGCTTCCGACGCCGAGGTGATCGAAATCCGGTTGTGATCGCATCGGCCGGAGTTTTGGATGCAATCAGCAAATCGGGCGAGAATTTTCGCCGGCCTCGCAAGGCTGCGGTTCACGCCGGTTTCTCCGCGAGCCACACCGCATCCGCGGCAAGCTCGGGCCAGCCGATGGCCCGCGCGGCGCGCACGGCCGCTTCCGGTCCGGACAGAGAAGCGTCCCATCGCGCCGCAACGATGCGCTGACCGGTCATTGCACCGGATGCGTCGGACAGGAGCCAGCCCGCCGGCGGCCCCATGATCTGCGGCCGAAGCATGCGATCGCGAGGCCATCCCGAGCCGTCGGCGATGAACGGCGTGTCGGTCGGCCCGCCCGGGATCAGCACGTTCACGGTGATCCCGCTGCCTGCGAGCTCCTTCGCCCAGACGGCCGACATCGATTCCAGCGCCGCCTTGGTCGCGCCGTACGGCAACACGCGCAACATCGTGCGAAAGCTGGTCGTGTTGTTGATGATCCGTCCCCAGCCGCGGCGTTTCATCTCGGGGACGGCGGCACGGGCCACCAGCATGGGCGCGCGCACGTTGATGGCGAAGAAATTGTCCCAGATCTCCGCCGTCAGTTCCTCGATCGCGGGAAGGCGAACCTCGGCGTCGGGACGCAGCGAGCTCACGCCGATACCGGCATTGTTGATGACCGCATCGACCCGGCCGAACCGCGCTGCGGCCGCCGCGACGGCGTGCGCGCAGGCGCCCTCCGCGGAAAGATCGGCCAGGATCGCGCAGAGGCGCTCGCCCGCGCCCGCTCCGGCGTGAAGAGCGGAGAGCCGGTTCAGCGCGGCCTCGTCCCGATCGACCGCCACGACCGAGTGGCCATCCGCCAGCAGCGCTTCGGTAATGGCGGTTCCGATGCCGCCGGCCGCGCCGGTCAGCAGCACTACGCGGCCCCCGCTAGGGCGAGACTGCATGCTCATGTGCGATGCTCACGTGGGGTAGAGCCGAATGTTAGGAGTGCCGGTCGGGCAGGGCTTGTCGAATCCTGCTGCTTTCACCTGCCGGCGATCGTCCAAACAGCAGCGGGTTGCCGAACAAATTGAAGTCTCAATATCTGGTACAGCTGGGTGGATTCGAACCACCGACCTCCTGATCCACAGTCAGGCGCTCTAAACCAACTGAGCTACAGCTGCACGGGCTGCACCGATCGGCGAGAGGCCGGAAACTAGGAGAGAAGGTGGATATTGGCAAGGTCCGGCCGGGCGGCTGGCCTGCCGTGAACGACCGTGGCTTTTGCGACTGGCGCGCGGGCTGCATTCGCTGCGAGCCGCGCCCGGCCGCGGCGACCCGGCCGCGTCGCGGCGCCATCCCCCGCCGCGAACGATCGCCCCAAACGTAAAGCCCGGGCGACAGGCCCGGGCTTTGGTACGCAACGCTACGCTACGATTCGGGATCGCGAGGACCCGGACTTCAGGCGACCTTGCGGAACGCCTTGGTGACGCCGCTCTTGAGCGGCTCGGTGGTCTCGGTCGCGACCTTCTGGGCGAGCGCCGCAAGCTCCTTGGTCTGCTCGGAGACGGCCTCGAACTGCTTGCGCGCGTGCGCGGTCGACAGCTCGACGATCTCGGAGAACGACTTCACGTCGAGCAGCTCGCGGGCGTAGTCGAACGCCGCATTGGTGTTGGCGCGGGCCGCCTCGATCACCTTGAGGTTATAGTCGGCCGCGCCCTTGGCGGCCGTCGTGTAGGTGTCCTCGAGCAGGTCGGTCGCCTCTTCGGCGGCGGCCTTCACGCGCTCGTAGGCATCCTTGGCCTGCGCAACGCTCTTCTCGGCGATCTCGCGGAACGCCGCGGGAACCTCGAGCTTGGGCAGGTCGAACTTCGGCAGATCGAACTTGGGCAGCTCGAAGATCGAGCTGACCGGCGCAGTCGATTTTGCCGGCTTGGATTTCACGCTGGTCGTTGCTTCGTTCATGGCACTCCTCCGTCACAGGGCGGCATATGTTCGGCTATTCGAACCCGCCGCCCGCCGCCGGTCCGATGCCTCGAATGGATCCTGTCTCGTTCCCGCGGCGGCCGTGCTCCACGTCCGCAATCAAGCCGCCACGGCAATCTCGCACCGCCTATATAACACCGAGTATGGTGCAATGCAACATGAATACTGCATTGCAAAATCGAGACGCCAACCCGGCTCCGGACGACGCAGGGAGTGCGTGCGCGGGCCTCAACTCGCAGGAATCGCTGGTGAATTTTCCCGCCCAAGAAACGGGTGCGATTGGCGAATTATTAAGCAGGCGAGCTAGTCACCGCAATTGCGGAAAAAATCGGCCCGCTGACCGCGATAGGACACTCTGTCGCAGTGCAGCAGCGGTTCAGCCAGAACGGAAGCTCGAATGCCGGATCCCGAAGCCTCGGATCGTCAAGCCCTGGGCTTGCCCGTGTCCTTGGCGGCCCTGCTCGCGGCATCTCCAAGCTCTTTGGCCTGGTTGGAAAGGGACTCCATCTGCGCGCGGATGAACTCGGAATGGAGCCGCAGGATTTCCTGAACGTCCTTGGCGCGGACCAGCTTGTGCGCGAAATCGAAGGAATTCGCCACGTTCTCTTCCGCGAACGTCATCGCCTTCTTGCCTACGTCCCTTGCCCCGGCCTGCGCCACCGCGGCTCGGCCTTCGAGCGTGCTGACCGCCTGCTGGGCGGCCGCAATGAAGCCGTCGAAGGCTTTTCTCGCCTGTTCGACGCTCTGCTCCGCCATCTGCCGCATTTCGGCGGGGATCTCGAATTTCGGCATCTGCTGCTCGGCCATCGTCGCCTCCCGTTTCCGGTGTCTTGCATGGTTCGGGCGCCCGGGGGATCGCCGGCACCTGCACCGGTTCGCCACCGTATCATAGTGCGGCAGGCGAATCGCTTTTATAAGAAAGCCGCACGCGACGGGGACATTAACGTTATCCCCGCCTCGTGCAGCCACAAAGCCACCCCGGCGTGGACGCCATGGAACCCCCGGACTAATACGGGTTCCTCTACGCTTAGGGACAAAACGCCCGGGAGCAGCCGGTGTTGCGCATCCTTCGCTCGCAATGACGAAACCGGTCCTTGCCCTTGTTCGCGACCCTCGGCTCTCACCCCACGTGACGAGCCCGGTCCCGGCTTGGCTCTGCGCGGTCGAACCCGTGCGCATGGTCTGGACCAATGCCGCGGGCGCCGGTCTGCGGGGTTCGCCGAGCCTCGCAGCCGTTACGCAGCGGCCGATTTCGCCGGGCGATCCGTTGGCCGTCGACATCGTTCGGCTCGCGGCCACCCTGCCCGATTCCGGCGCCGCACGGCTTGAACGGATTCGCGGGCTCTCCGCCGGCATCGGACGCACGACGGTGTGCGCCTGCTCGCGGCTCTCGCTAGAGGAAGGCGACGCGATCCTGATGGTCGCGGCGGAGCCGGTCGCATCCACCATGCCGCTCGCCGAACGGGTCCGCAGGGCGTTTGCGGACGCGGAAGGCGCCATCGCGGTGTTCTCCCCGGATGGTGCACTCATCCATGCGAGCGCGGAGGCTGCCGCCCGACTCGGCCAAATGGCGACGCTGGCAACCTGGGGGGCCGATGCACTCGCGGCCGAGGCGCTGAACTGCGGCCGTGCGAGCGGCGACAGTTGCATCGGGCCCGTCGCGTTCGAGCGGATCGGCAGCGACCGCAACGCCATCGTGCTGGCGATTCTGGCGGCAGAGCCCGATCGCTCGCAGCCCCCACCCTCCGAGGTCCGCATGGAGGAAGTTCCGTCCCCGATCGAGCCGGCGGAAGCCGAGCAATGGGCCGCGTCGGCGGATACCGCCGAGCCGGCCGCAGGGGTCGCGTCCGAGAGCGAAGCGCATATCGAGCCGGGGCCGGAGCGGCGGCATCCGCTCCGCTTCGTGTGGCAGATCGACACGGACGGACGGTTCACGCTCGGCGCGACGGAGTTTGCCGAGGCGATGGGCGCGCAAACCATCGTGCAGATCGGGCGCACCTGGAACGAGGTCGCCGCCGAGCTCGGGCTCGACCCGGACCGGCGCGTGGAACGCGCAATCGCCTCACGCGATACGTGGAGCGGCGTCACATTGGCTTGGCCCGTAGAGGGCAGCGAAGAGCGGCTTGCGGTCGAGCTGTCGGGACTGCCGATGTTCGACCGCGATCGAGCCTTTCGCGGTTACCGCGGCTTCGGAATCTGCCGCGATGTTGCGCGGCTGGCGGCGGCAATCGCCGCGCGCAGTGCAGCGCCAGGGGCCTCCGCGGCACTTTCCGATGCAGCCGCTCGCTCGAGTGCCGTCGATGTCCGGGAACCTTCCGGCGCGCAGCCGACCGACACGCGGCCGCAGCTCACGCTGGTGCCGGCCGCCAAGAACGTCGTGCCGTTTCGAGGCGCCGTCGCCAACGAACGCCGGCCCGCGTTGAGCGCGGTCGAAAGGACGGCGTTCCGGGAGATCGGCCAGGCCTTGACCTCGGGCCTCCCCGGGAATGCCGAGGACGCGGTCGCAGCAAGCGAGCAACCTCTTGCGAGCGGCGAGCCCGCGGGGCCCCCCGCCGACGATGCCGTCGTCGTGCCCAGCGCGTTTGCGCCAGGCGCCGCTCCGGCGGCGGCCGGCGCGGCGGCGGCCGGACCGGAGTCGATCGCACTCGACCGACTCCCGATCGGGGTGCTCGTTTATCGCGGCAACCGGCTCATGCATGCCAATCGCGTGCTGCTCGATTGGACCGGATACGAGGATCTCGCCGCACTCGCGGCGGCCGGCGGGCTCGAACGGGTGTTCGCCGAACCGGCCGCCGCGCTCGACCAATCCGGCGAAGCAGGCCGGACGCTCGCAATCACCACCCGCAGCGGTGCGCCGCTCGCGGTCGAGGGCCGGCTGTTCAGCGTGTCCTGGGGCGCCGAGACGGCGTTCATGCTGGTCCTGCTCCAGGCCGGCGACCGGCTCAAGAGTTCCGAGCTCGCGCTCCGCGGCGCCGAGGCGGACGCCCGCGAGCTCCGCTCGATCCTGGACACCGCGACCGACGGCGTGATCGTGATCGAGCGCGACGGCCGCATCGCGTCGCTCAACCGCAGCGCGGAGGCCTTGTTCGGTTACGAGACCCGCGAGCTCGTCGGCCAGCCGTTCAGCGGCCTGTTCGCGCCCGAAAGCCAGCGCGCGGCGCTCGATTATCTCGACGGGCTGTCGCTCAACGGCGTGGCGAGCGTACTCAATGACGGCCGCGAGGTGATCGGCCGCGTGCGCGAAGGCGGCCTGATCCCGCTGTTCATGACCATGGGCAGGATCGCGGACGGGACCGACAAATTCTGCGCGGTGCTGCGCGACATCACCCAGTGGAAGCGCGCGGAGGAGGACCTGCTCAACGCCAAGCGCGAGGCGGAACGGGCGTCCTCGGCGAAATCCGACTTTCTCGCGAAAATCAGCCACGAGATCCGTACCCCGCTCAATGCCATCATCGGCTTTTCCGAAGTCATGATGGACGAGCGCTTCGGCCCGGTCGGCAACGAGCGCTATCGTCAGTACCTCAAGGACATCCACGCCTCGGGCGGCCATCTCGTGTCGCTGCTCAACGACCTTCTCGATCTCTCCAAGATCGAGGCGGGCAAGCTCGACCTTACCTTCAACAGCGTCGACCTCACCGCATTGCTGCAGCAGTGCGTCGCCATCATGCAGCCACAAGCCAACCGCGAGCGGATCATCATTCGCACCTCGCTCTTGCCGACGCTGCCGGCGGTCGTGGTCGACGAGCGCTCGATCCGCCAGATCGTGCTCAATCTGCTGTCCAACTCCATCAAGTTCACCGGAGCCGGCGGCCAGGTGATCGTCTCGACCGCGCTCACCGAGCGGGGCGAGGCGGTGCTGCGCGTGCGCGACACCGGGATCGGCATGAGCGAGAAGGAGATCGAGACGGCGCTCGAGCCGTTCCGGCAGCTCGCGACCTCGACGCGCTGGGGATCCGGCGGAACCGGGCTGGGGCTGCCGCTCACCAAGGCGCTGGTGGAGGCCAACCGGGCGACCTTCACCATCAAGAGCGCGGTGAATGCCGGAACCCTGGTCGAAATCACCTTTCCGGCGACCCGGGTGCTCGCGGAATAAGCGGCAGTCGCGCGCGAGACGCCGCGCGGAAACGGCGGAGGCGAAGATCGGTTGCGGCACCGCCATATAAGCGGCACCGCCATATAAACTGCCGGTTGGATGCGCTAAACTGGCCTGCGGACCTACCTCGCCGGGGACGTAGCGTGATCCGTCGATTCCGTCACACGTGCTTTGCCCTTGCGGCATTGCTGGCGACCGGCCTGCCTCCGGCGGCGGCCGAGGGGGAGAAGGCCGATCTGCTGCTCGTGCTGGCGGCGGATGTCTCGCGCAGCATCGATGTCGCCAAGTTCCAGTTGCAGCGCGAAGGCTACGCCTCCGCCATCACCAATCCGCAGGTGCTCGACGCGATTCGCTCCGGCCCGACCGGACGCATTGCCGTGTGCTTCCTCGAATGGTCCGGCGCGGCATCGCAGCGGCTGGTCATCGACTGGACGCTGGTCGGCGATGCGGATGCCGCCCGCCGTTTCAGCGACGGCATCGTCGAGGCGCCGCGCTCGTTCGCAGATCGGACCTCGATCAGCGCCGGGATCGATTTCGCGATGGAACAGTTGGAGCGTGCGCCGTTCATCTCCAAGCGCCGCGCCATCGACGTCTCCGGCGACGGCACCAACAACAGCGGACGCGATGCCGGCGCGGCCCGGGATGACGCGATCGTCAAGGGCGTCACCATCAACGGCCTCGTCATCCTGAGCGAGACGCCGCTGGTGTGGAACCCGGAGCACACCAATCCGGCCGGGGGACTCGCCGAATATTATCGCCGCAACGTCGTCGGCGGACCCAATGCCTTCGTCATGGTGGCGGAGAATTTCTCCTCGTTCGGCGCGGCCCTGGTCAAGAAACTGGTCGCCGAGATCGCCGAGGCTGCTTCCCCCGCGACGGTCCGCGGCCGGACCGCGCGGCCTTGATCAGCTGCCGCCCGGTCGGGTAGCGTCGCCCCCGTTTCCGCTCGGCCGAGCAGCACGGCGCACGCCTCCCGCCGCCGACCCTCCCGAAGCGCCCAGGTGGGGTTCGATGAACAAGGTCTATTCCGACGCGAGGACTGCGCTCGCCGGATTGCTGCACGACGGCATGGTGATCATGGCCGGCGGCTTCGGGCTGTGCGGCATTCCGGAGACGTTGATCCATGCCATCCGGGATTCCGGCGTGAAGCATCTCACCGTGATCTCCAACAATGCCGGAATCGACGGGGTCGGGCTCGGCCTGTTGCTCGAGACCCGGCAGATCCGCAAGATGATCTCGTCGTATGTCGGCGAGAACAAAACCTTCGCGCAGCAATATCTCGCCGGGCAATTGGAGCTCGAGTTCAACCCCCAGGGCACGCTTGCCGAGCGCATCCGCGCCGGCGGCGCCGGCGTTCCGGCGTTTTTCACCAGGACCGGCGTGGGGACGATCATTGCCGAAGGCAAGGACGTACGCGAGTTCGACGGCGAGAAATACGTGATGGAGCGCGGCCTCGTCGCCGATCTCTCGATCGTGCATGCGTGGAAGGCCGACACCGAGGGCAATCTGGTCTACCGCAAGACCGCGCGAAACTTCAATCCGATGATGGCCACCGCCGGCAAGGTGACGGTGGCCGAAGTCGAGATCCTGGTCGATCCCGGCGCGATCGAACCCGACCACATCATCACGCCCGGGATCTACGTGCAGCGGATCGTGCCCGCGCTCAACGCGTCGAAGCACATCGAGCAGCGCACCACGCGGCCTCGCCCCTGAGCGGGAGACAAGAATATGCCCTGGTCCCGCGAAGAGATGGCCGCCCGCGCTGCCAAGGAGTTGCGCGACGGTTTCTACGTCAATCTCGGCATCGGGATTCCGACGCTGGTGTCCAACTACATACCGGAAGGCATCAGCGTGCAGCTGCAGAGCGAGAACGGCATGCTCGGCATGGGCCCCTTCCCCTACGAGGGCGAGGAGGATCCGGACCTCATCAACGCCGGCAAGCAGACCATCACCGAGCTGCCGACGACGAGCTATTTCTCTTCCGCCGACAGCTTCGCCATGATCCGCGGCGGCCACATCGATCTTTCCATCCTGGGCGCCATGCAGGTCGCGGAAAACGGCGATCTCGCCAACTGGATGATTCCGGGCAAGATGGTCAAGGGCATGGGCGGCGCCATGGACCTCGTGGCCGGGGTCAAGAAGGTGGTGGTGATCATGGAGCATACCGCCAAGAACGAACCCAAGCTGCTGAAGCGCTGCACGCTGCCGCTCACGGGCGCCGGGGTGGTCGACGTGGTGATCACCGATCTCGGGGTCTTCGCTATCGACAAGCACCACGGCGGCGGCATGACGCTCATGGAAATCGCCCCGAAGGTCACGGTCGACGAAATCCGTGCCAAGACCGAGGCGGGCTTCCAGGTCGACCCAAAGCTCGGTTAGTTCCTCGCGCTCGGGACGCGGCGCTCGCGCGAGGGACCCGGGGGATGCACCGCTGCGCCGCGGCCCGAGTAATGGGTCCCGGGTCTGCACCGCACCCCTGCGGGATACCATCGCGCAAGCGTGATGCGTCACTCCTGTGCGGCGCTACGCCCGGGACACGATTGCCCTGCCCAGCCACGAAAGGGTCACAGAGCCGCGTCAGGAGTGGCCGGCGCGCTGCCGGCCGGACGGCGGCGGCCGCATCATCGTAGGTTGAACACCCGTGGTCTTGGCTGGCGGTTTCAAACGCCTGGGAATCCTCGTCGCTGCACTGGTTGCGGCCGGCGTTGCCGCGCTCGTGGCGATTTCGCTGCTGATTCCCGCCGAGAACGTGCGCAACGCCATCAAGGCCGAGATTCGCGCGGTGACCGGCTTCGAGCCGATGATTCGCGGCGACGCCTCGGTTTCCCTGTTTCCCTGGGGCACGGTGAGCTTCGCCGACGTCAGCCTGGGCGACGACGGCAGCGGCGGGCGGGCGCTTGCCGCCGAGCGCGTGACCGCCCGGCTGCGGCTGCTGCCGCTGCTGTTCGGCCGCATCGAGGCTGCCGACCTTTGGCTGCTGCGGCCGAAAATCTCGGTCCGCTTCGCCCCGGATGCGGGCTCGAACTGGTCCGGCCTCGCCGAGGCATTGACCCGCGCGCTCAATCCGGCGGCGAGCCCACCGGACCCGCTGATGACGTTCTCGGAAATCCGCATCGCCGAGGGCACGATCGAAATTCGCGACGACGCGCGCGGGCACTTGGAGAACCTCTCCAACGTCGAGATGTCGCTCGCCTGGCCGGCGATCGCCAAGAGCTTCGTCGCGACCGGCCGGTTCGTATGGCGTGACGAGCCGATCGACCTCAGTCTGAGCCTCAACGATCTCTCCGCCGCGCTCGACGGCGAGCGCGCCGGGCTGAAAGTGCGACTGAGCGGCCAGCCGTTCCGGGTCGGCTTCGACGGCCACATCAGCCGGCGGCCCACGCTCAAGATGGAGGGCACGCTCGCCGCCGATACGCAATCGATGCGGAACGCGCTGGTATGGGCCGGCCAGAAACCGCTCCCGGGCGGCGGGTTCGGTCGCTTCGCGCTCAAGGCCCACACCACGCTGGTCGCCGGCACCGTGGCGCTGTCCGGGGTCAATATCGAGCTCGACGGCAACAGCGCGGACGGCGTGCTCGCGTTCGCGACCAAGGGCCGGCCGATGGTGCAGGGCACGCTCGCGGCCGACGAGCTCGACCTCGCCCCCTACATTTCGACCGCGCACGGGCTGCGCGCGAGCGGACGCGACTGGAGCCGGGTGCCGATCGTGCTCGACGGGCTGATGGCTCTGGACGTCGACCTGCGGCTCTCGGCCGCGCGCATCAGTCTGGGAAATGCGAAGCTGGGCCGCACCGCGATCGGAGCCAATCTGCACGATGGACGCCTGACGCTGGCAATCGGCGAATCCCAGGCGTTCGGCGGGATGCTCAATGGTTCCTTGACGCTAGCGAGGGCGCAATCCGGCGCCGAGATCAAATCGCAGCTGCAGTTCGCCAACGTCGACCTGGAGAGCTGCCTGCGCGACCTGTTCGGCATTCGCCGCATTGAGGGCAAGGGCACTCTGGCGTTCGCCGTCGAGGCCGCCGGCGAGAGCGTGCTCGCGCTGACCCAGACCTTGAGCGGCACCGCGAGCCTGGTGGCCGAAAACGGCTCGCTCTCCGGCCTCAATGTCGAGCAGCTGCTCAAGCGGCTCGAGCGCCGTCCGCTCTCGGGAGGCGGCGAGTTTCGCAGCGGGCGCACGCCGTTCGACAAATTGACCGTGAACCTCAGGCTTGCCGAGGGGACCGCAAACATCGAGGACGTGAGGCTGGAGAGCGCGGCGGTGCGCCTCGCGCTCGCGGGCTCGGCTTCGATTCCGGCGCGAGACCTCGACCTCAAGGGCACCGCCAGCCTGGTTGCGACCGCGGCGGACAGCCCGCCCAGCTTCGAGCTGCCGTTCGTGATCCAGGGACCGTGGGACGATCCGCTGCTGTTGCCCGATGCCGAGATCCTGATCCGTCGCTCCGGCGCCGCGGCGCCGCTGCTCGATGCGGTGCGCGATCCCAAAACCCGGGATGCGGTGCGCTCCGTCATCGAACGGATGACGCGACCTGCGCCGAAGCCCGCGGCGGTGCAGCCCGCCGCAGCGCAGCCTGCCGCCGCCGCTTCGGCCAAAGGACAGGATGCCCCCGCCCAACCGGCTGCCGCCGCGGCCCCGGCCGTCGGGCAAGATCCTGCTTCCGCTCCGCAGCAGGGCGCAGGTCCGGACGACGCGGCGAGCCACTGACGGGCGGAACGGCGCGCGGGGCGCCGCACGCCGCAACCCCCGCCTCATAATTTCGCGGTGAGATCCACGGCCTCGGCGCGCGGCAGTTCGCGGCGCCGGTTGAGCATCGAGGCGGCGACGACGCCGAGCGCCACCGTCACGATCATGAGCGTGCAGATCGCATTGATTTCCGGCCTCACCCCCAGGCGCACCTGCGAATAGATCCGGATCGGCAGGGTCGTGGCACCGGGGCCGGTCGTGAAGCTGGCGATGACCAGATCGTCGAGCGAGAGCGTGAAGGCGAGCAGGAAGCCCGCGGCGATCGCCGGCCAGATCAGCGGCAGCGTCACCAGCAAGAAGCTGCGCCACGGCGGAGCGCCGAGGTCCATCGCGGCTTCCTCGAGGCTGCGATCGAGCGTCAGCAGCCGCGATTCCACCACGACCGCGACGAAGCACAGCGTCACCCCGGTGTGCGCGACGGTGATGGTCCAAAAACCGCGATCGAGCCCGATCGCGACGAACAGCAGCAGCAAGGCGAGCCCGGTAATCACCTCCGGCATCACCAGCGGCGCGTAGACGAGGCCGGTGAACAGCAGGCGGCCGCGGAACCGTCCGCCGCGAGCGAGCGCCACCGCCGCGAGCGTGCCCAGGATCGTGGCCGCCGTAGCCGAGAGCAATGCGACGCGCACCGATATCCAGGCCGACTCCAGCATGGCACCGTCCGCGAGTAGCTCGCGATACCATGCGAGCGACCAGCCGCCCCACACCGTCACCAGCCGCGAAGCATTGAACGAATAGATCACCAGGATCGCGATCGGCAGATAGAGGAAGCAGAGGCCGAGCGCCGCGCTCACCAGGTTGAAGTTCGAGAATCCCTTGCCCATGGCGTCAGCGGCCTTGCTCGATCGCGCGAGCCTGCTGGTGCTGATAGATGAGAATCGGCACGATCAGCAGGCACAGCAGCGCCACGGCGACCGCGGAGGCGATCGGCCAGTCGCGATTGGCGAAGAACTCGGTCCACAGCGTCTGCCCGATCATCAACGTGGCGGAGCCGCCGAGCAGGTCCGGAATGACGAACTCGCCGACGATGGGAATGAAGCAGAGCAGCGATCCGGCAACGATGCCGGGCCGCGACAGCGGAACGGTGATGCCCCAGAACGCCTTCCAGGGCGGCGCGCCGAGATCGGCGGCGGCCTCGTGGAGCGAAACTTCGATCTTTTCCAGCGCCGCATAGAGCGGCAGCACCATGAACGGAAAGTACGAATAGACGATGCCGATGTAGACCGCGGTGTTGGTCGAGAGCCAGCCGACCGGCTCCTCGACGAGGCCGAACGCCAGCAGCATCTGATTCAAGAGCCCGTCGCGCTGCAGGATGTTGATCCAGGCGTAGACGCGAATCAGGAACGAGGTCCAGAACGGCAGCACCACCAGCATGACCAGCATGGCCTGCAGCCGACGCGGCGCCCGCGCCATGGCGTAGGCAAACGGATAGCCGAGCACCAGCAGCATCAAGGTGGAGAACGCCGCGACCTCCAGGCTCTTCAAATATGCCGCGAGATACAGCCGATCGGATGCGAGCGCCGTGTAATTCTCGAACGACAGACCGGCAAGGAATCGCTTGAAGCCATCCCAGCCGGCGGAGAAATCCAGCACCGGCAAATAGGGCGGCTGCGCGATCGCGGTCTCCGACAGGCTGATCTTGAAGACGATGAGGAACGGAACGAGAAAAAACGCGATCAGCCACGCATAAGGAATTACCACGGCGCCTCGCCAGCGCGACACACCACCTGCGGTTCCTGCTTTTCCGAGCATGCCGACGAGCCTAGCGCGTCAGCACGATCGCGGCTTCGGGCGGCCAGGAAAGCCATACCCGATCGTTCCAGCCGATCGCGCGCTCGATCGCTCGAGCCTGATTGCCGACGCTCGCCTTCATCAACGCTCCGTCATCGAGCCGCACCTTGTAGACCGACAGATTGCCGAGATAGCCGACGTCCACCACGGTTCCGGCCAGCGCGTTCTCGTGCGCTTCGGCCGGCCGCGCGATCCCGATGCGCACCTTCTCCGGGCGCAGTGCCACCCAAACCAACGCGCCCGGCGCGGCGTCGACCGGCTGCGCGATCCGCAGCGCCACGCCGCCGTTGCCGTGGACCAAAGATTCGCCCGGACCCGTTGTCGCCAACCGGCCTTCCAGCAGGTTCACGTCGCCGACGAAATCGGCGACGTAACGGGAGTTCGGCTGCTCGTAGATTTCGGCCGGCGTCCCCACCTGCACGATGCGCCCGCGCTCCATCACCGCCATGCGATCGGCCAAGACCATCGCCTCCTCCTGGTCGTGAGTGACGATCACGAAGGTGGTGCCGAGCCTTGCCTGCAGCTCGATGAGCTCGAACTGCGTCTCGCCGCGCAGTTTTTTGTCGAGCGCCGCCATCGGCTCGTCGAGCAGCAGCACTTTGGGGCGTTTGGCGAGCGCGCGGGCGAGCGCCACGCGCTGGCGCTCGCCGCCGGAAAGCTGGTCGGGCTTGCGGCGGGAAAAGCCTTCGAGCTTTACCAGCGCCAGCATTTCGGCAACGCGCGCGTCGACCTGTGGTTTCGGCATGCGTTCTTGCTCGAGCCCGAAGGCGATGTTCTGCTCGACGGTGAGATGCGGGAACAGCGCGTAACTCTGGAACATCATGTTGGTCGGCCGTCGGTAGGGCGGTGTGCGGGCGAGATCCGCGCCTTCGAGCAGGATGCGGCCTTCCTCGGGTGCTTCGAAGCCGGCGACAAGGCGCAGCAAGGTCGTCTTGCCGCAGCCCGAAGGGCCGAGCAGCGCGAAAAACTCGCCGGCAAAAATATCGAGCGAGAGCCGGTCGACGGCGCTGATTGCGCCGAAGCGCTTGGTGACCTGCTCGAATCGCACCAGCGGCAAGGCAGCGAGGTCGGCCCACGGCGCGAAATCGCGTTTGGGCCCGGACCTCGGCTTGATCGGCTCCGCCCGCTCCGCCATGCGCCCCATCCCGGACCGCGGTTCAGGAAGAACGCCGCGTCAACGTGCGCTGCACGGCATCGCGCCAGCCGGCGCATTTGCGCTCGCGCGTTGTCGCATCCATCGCCGGCTCGAACCGGCGGTCGAGCTTCCAGGTCGCCGCGAAGGCGGCAAGGTCGGGATAGACGCCGGCGCGGCGCCCGGCAAGATACGCAGCGCCGAGCGCCGTCGTCTCCGCGACCAATGGGCGGTCCACCGACGCGGCCAGGATGTCGGCGAGGAATTGCAGCAAATAGTCGCTGGCGATCATGCCGCCGTCGACCCGCAGCACGGTGCCGCCGGCGCCGGGCCAATCGGCGCGCATGGCCGCGAGCAGGTCCCGGGTCTGGTAACCCACCGCCTCGAGCGCCGCGCGGGCGAACTCCGCGCGTCCGGCGTTGCGGCTGAGCCCGAACATCGCGCCGCGCGCGTCGGGATCCCACCACGGCGCGCCGAGCCCCACGAACGCCGGCACGAGATAAATCGGCTCGGCCGGATCGGATCTGGCGGCGAGCTCGCCGGAATCCGCGGCGCTCGCGATCAGCCTGAGGCCGTCGCGCAGCCATTGCACGGCGGCCCCGGCGACGAAGATCGCGCCCTCGAGCGCATAGGTGCGGCGCCCGTCGAGCTGATAGGCGATCGTGGTCAGCAAGCGGCTGCGCGAACCGACCGCGGTCGTGCCGGTGTTGAGCAACGCGAAGCAGCCGGTCCCGTAGGTCGACTTCATCATGCCGGGCTCGAAGCAAGTCTGGCCGATGGTGGCGGCCTGCTGATCGCCGGCGATCCCGAGGATGCGGATCGGGCCGCCGAACAGGCCGGGCTCGGTGATGCCGAAATCCGCGGCGCAATCCCGCACTTGCGGCAGCAGGGGCAACGGAACGCCGAACAATTTCGTCAGGCCCGCTTCCCATTCGCCGCGGCGGATGTCGAGCAGCAGCGTGCGTGCGGCGTTGGTGGCGTCGGTGGCGTGGACGCGGCCGCCGGTCAGGCGCCAAAGCAGAAAGCTATCCACGGTGCCGAACGCGAGCTTGCCGTCTTGCGCCGCTCTGCGCGCGCCCTCGACGTGATCGAGCATCCAGGTGATTTTCGTGGCGGAGAAATACGGGTCGAGCACGAGCCCGGTCTTCTTCGTGACCTCCGGCTCGTGATTCTGTGCGGCAAGCTTCGCGCATACGTCGGCCGTGCGGCGATCCTGCCAGACGATGGCGTTGTGGATCGGCTTGCCGGTGGCGCGATCCCAGATCAGCGTGGTTTCGCGCTGGTTGGCGATGCCGATCGCCGCGACGTCCTTGGCGGCGACGCCGGCTTTCTCCATCACTTCGCGCACGGTGTCGACCGTCGTCGTCCAGATCGCCTCCGGATCGTGCTCGACCAGGCCCGGCGCCGGATAGATCTGCGGGAATTCCTGCTGTGCGACCGCGACCGGCAGGCAGGCGCGATCGAACGCGATGGCGCGCGTCGAGGTCGTGCCCTGATCGATGGCGATCACATGGGTCGGCAAGCGGGTCCCCTATTCGGCGGCCGTCTCGATCTCGCGCGCATCCGCCATGAAGCGCTCCAGCGCCGACTGCTGTTCCGCGCCGAGCCGCAGCCCGAGCTTGGAGCGGCGCCATAGCACATCTTCGGCACGCTCCGCCCATTCGCAGCGCATCAGATGCCGGACTTCGGCCCCGGTGAGCTCGGTGCCGAAGCTCGGCCCGAGGTCATCGAGGCTCCCCGCCTGGCCGAGGATGCGATCGACCCGCGTACCGTACGCGGCGACGAGGCGTCTCACATGCGCCTCGGCGAGAAACGGCCACAGCCCGCGCGTGCGCGCGACAAGCGCCTCGAAGCCGTCCCACGGGAACTCGCCGCCGGGAAGCGGCGCATGCGCGGTCCAGGCCGGGCCCGTCACGAAGAAATCCGCGACCTTTTCCAGCGCCGCCTCGGCGAGCCGTCGATAGGTCGTGATCTTGCCGCCGTAGATCGTGAGCAGCGGTGCCTCGCGATAGGGCGCATCGAGGGAGAGCAGATAATCGCGGCTGATGTCCTTGGCCGCTTGCGTGCGATCGCCGTGCAGCGGCCGCACGCCCGCATAGGCCCACACCACGTGCTCGGGCCCGATGGTCTCGCGAAAGTAGGCGTTCGCCGTCCGGCACAAATAGCTGATTTCATCCGAGCTTGCGGCGACCGCGCCGGGATCGCCGTCGTAATCCTCGTCCGTGGTGCCGATCAGGGTGAAATCGCGCTCGTACGGAATGGCGAATACCACGCGGACATCGCCGCTCTGAAAGATATAGGCGTGGTCGTGCCCGAACAGTTTGGGCACGACGATGTGGCTGCCTTTGACCAGTCGCACCGGGATCGCAGCTTTCTGCCGCAGGATCTGCTCCGCCACCACCGCAACCCAGGGGCCGGTGGCATTGACGAGCACGCGCGCGGTCACGATGTCGCGGCGGCCGCCGCGGGATTTGAGCGCGAGCCGCCAGAGGAGGCCGTCGCGGTCGGCGCGGGCGAGCCGCGTGTGGGTGCGGATGAGCGCGCCGCGCTCGGCGGCGTCGACCGCGTTGAGCGCGACGAGGCGCGAATCGTCGACCCGGCAATCGGAATATTCGAAGCCGAGCTTGTACCGGCGTTTGAGCGGCACGGCGACCTCGCCGTGGGTGAGGTCGAGGACCTCGGTGCCGGGCAGGATCTCGCGCCCGCCGAGCCGGTCGTAGAGGAAGAGGCCGGCGCGCAGCTGCCAGGCCGGGCGCAGCGCGGCGTGATGCGGCAGCACGAACCGCAGCGGCCGGATCAGGTGGGGGGCGTTGCGCAGCAGCACCTCGCGCTCGGCGAGCGCCTCGTGCACCAGCCGCAACGCGCCCTGCTCGAGGTAGCGCAGGCCGCCGTGGATCAGCTTGGTCGAGGCCGAGGAAGTCGCCGAGGCGAGATCGTTCTGCTCGACGAGCAGCACGCGGATGCCCCGCCCGGCCGCGTCGCGGGCGATGCCGGCGCCGTTGATGCCGCCGCCGACGATGGCGAGGTCGAAATCGGCCATGCGGGCTCCTGCCGGCCGGCGCCCCGCGCTTCGCGCGGCGCTCGGAATCGATTTTTGCAGCATGGCGCGCTTTGCGGCCCGCGCTCAAGCGGCCCGGCGGGCTTCGCGCATGACCCTGGGCAGCAGGCCCGAAAAGGCGCGATCGGCGGCAAAATCGCTGCAAAATCGCGCGGATTCCGACATTTCCGAATCGGTAAGTGGCTCCAAAACCACGATTTTTTGCCTTTCAATCCGCAGAAATGCCTCTTGTGGTTTTCTATTGTACATTCTCGTTTTCTGATAGAGAAACGGCCGGAATGGGTCACTTGCCCGGCGCGCCCGATGTCACGCCGCGAAAACGGTGCGATGATGGGACGAGATTTCCAGCGGGAGCGCATCATGGATGTTCGGGATCGCCATATCGTCGTGACCGGCGGCGCCGGGGCGCTGGGCAGCGCGGTAGTGAATGCGCTCCTCGAGGCCGGCGCGGTTTGCCACGTGCCCTGCCGCACGCCGGAGGAGGCGCAGCGCTTCAAATACCGCGATCATGCGGGCGTGAAGCTCTCCGCGCCGGTCGATCTCGCCGACGAGGCCGCGGTCGACAGATTCTATGCCGGCATCCCGCGGCTGTGGGCCTCGCTGCACATCGCGGGCGGCTTTGCGGCGGCGCCGATCGAACAAACCGGCAAGGCCGATCTCTTGCGCCAGGTCGAGACCAACCTCGTCAGCGCGTATCTGTGCTCCCGCGCGGCGGTGCGGGCGATGGGGCAAAACGGCGGGCGCATCGTCAACGTCGCGGCGAGCCGCGCCGTCGAGTGGCGCACCGGCGCCGGCATGACCGCCTACACGGCGAGCAAGGCCGCGGTCGCGGCGATGACGGTGGCGCTCGCCGAGGAAGTCGTCGGCAAGGGCATTTTGGTCAACGCGGTCGCGCCCTCGATCATGGACACGCCCGCGAACCGCGCCGCCATGCCCAAGGCCGATTATGCGAAATGGCCCAAGGTCGAGGAGGTCGCGGCCACCATCCTGTTCCTCGCCTCGCCGGAGAATCAGGTGACCCGCGGCGCGATCGTGCCGGTGTATGGGCGGTCGTGAGCGGGCGCAGGGTGGTTGAACGCGGCGGAATCCGCAGGTTTCGCCCGAATTCCCGGGTTGGGATTTTGCCGTGCGGCGCTCGACAGATCTCATAGGGGAGAGGACGTAGTGGCTGACAATTTCAGTTTCTCGGTAGTCCTGGAACCGCAGCAGGACGGCGGCTTTACCGTGCTCGTCCCGGCACTTCCCGAAGTGGTGACCGAAGGCGAGACGGAGGAGGAAGCACTCGCGAATGCGGAAGAGGCGATCCGCGCAATCGTCGCGTACCGGCGCGACAACGGCATCGCGATCCCGGCCGATGCTCGGCCTGAAATCCGCCGCGTGACCGTGGCCGCCTAGTTTGTGGATTCTTGTTAAGGCGAGCGGCTCATGCCAAAAATCATCGACATCCAGCCCTACGACGGATTCGATCGACGGGTAAAGCGCCTAGGAATGATTTCGATCTTAGAGGAGGTCAAGGAGCTTCTCACCGCGTTTGAGCTGCTTTTGAAAGAATCGCGGAATGCAAATGGGGCAGCTGTCGTTCGTGAGCGGCTCGATCAGCGATTCGCCGCCACTGCCGGATGGACCAAAATAGCATCCGGCGGCATTGATTGGACGAAGTGCATCCACCACAACGAGGCCGAAGCGTGCATGGGGGTTGAGTTGCAGATTTCTGCTCGCAGCGACTTGCTGACGAATGATCTCACACATCTCGTGCGCGCGATTGAACTGGGAGATATCGATGCAGGAATTATTGTCGTTCCGAGCGACAAGATGGCCATTTTCCTGACCGACCGATGCCCGCGATACAGTTATGCATTGGACCATGTGAGCCGAGCTAAGGCGCAATTTAGCCCGTTGCTACTTCTGTCGATCGGACATGATGGGATTGGTCCAGCTCTTCCCAAGAAACGCACGAATATAGGGAGAGGCGCCGTAGAAGAGACGTAACTGCTCGGCAAGAGCTTCAGAATACGGCGAAGCTACTCAGCAGCCAGAGGCCAACCTGAGATTTCAATGTGAGGCTCGTCTACGACGTCATTGTTCCGATGGTGTTCCAATTCTCCGTTCTTCAACCGCGCTACGATTTCTTCGCAATGGTCGAGCTCAATACCTATCCACCGACGGCGCCGACGCTCGCATACGGCATAGGTAGTTCCGCTGCCACCGAATGGGTCCAGGATTACTTCGCCTGGGTGGGTCGTGAGCTCGACTACGCGATCAAGGATCTTCGTGGACAGAGCGTTAGCCCGTCGTTTGCGGCTCTTGAATTTCCAGTGCCGAACGGGCGGTATATCGGTCCAAACATCCTTGAGATTGACTCCTAGGGGATTCATTGCTCCCCGATGTCCGCCGTAGTCCCTGATCTCGCCTCCACAGTGCCGGCATGTCTCAATCGGTGTTCTGATCTTCCGAAAGGTCTTGGCCCTTCCTTTTGTGAAATAAAGCAAGCTGTAATGAGCCGGATACAAGCGGCCCGGGATCGGGAGACAGCTCTTCATTTCGATGGCAATCGAATGTCGAAACTGCATATCGGTAAACCCCATTAGGTAGGCTCCTAACAGGATATTCCATTTTGGAAGATTGTATATAAACAGCGCCCCACCAGGCACGAGCACTCGTACGCATTCGGCAAGCCACAATTTGCACCAGGCAATGTATTCGACGTCAGCCTTCGAATCATCGGTCCGCAGCCCGTATTCTTTACCAAGATTGAAAGGCGGATCTGCAAATACCGTATCAACCAGATTGCTTTTTACCAAGGGCAGAATGCCAAGGCAGTCACCCTCAAATAACATGCCATAATCGGACTCAAAAACGGGCTGTGAAGGACTATGCAGGAAATTGACTACAGACTGCGCGAGCGGCATCAACCCAAGCTGCCGGCCACCGGATCTAGATCGAGAGTCTGCTGTTCCTGCACCGCCGCTCGAGTTCTTTCGAGACATGACGTCCGTTCTCTCCTGCATGCCGACATCACATCGATTTAATGCCGCTATGATGTAGACGTGATTGTTGTGGCGAGCCGATGCAGTCTGATGCTCGAAGGGAACACTTGTCGATCATGTTCAGTCGTTGTCCCCAAGCTCGACACGTTCGTAGTAACGGCTGGCGCCACTGAAATCCCGCACTACCGGATGTTCGTGTTTTGTTCTACTCGGACTTGGCCGGCAAGTCAAGGGAGCGCAGCAAAAGCAAAATCACCCTGCTGCTATCCTCCTCACCCCCTTGCCTTCCCAACCCCCCGGTAAATCCCGGCGTAGCGGTCGCGCAGCAAGTTCTTCTGCAGCTTGCCCATGGCGTTGCGGGGGAAATCCTCGACGAAGATCACGCGCTTGGGCAATTTGAACTTGGCGAGCCGGCCTTCGAGCGCAGCGAGGATTGTTTGCTCGGAAAGGTCCGCGGCCTTGTCCTTGACCACCACCGCGGTCACGCCCTCGCCGAAATCGGGATGCGGCACGCCGATCACCGCGGATTCCACCACGCCCGGCAGCGCGTCGATCTCGGTCTCGATCTCCTGGGGATAGACGTTGAAGCCGCCGGTGATGACCAGGTCCTTGCCGCGGCCGACGATGTGCACGTAGCCGCGCGCGTCGATCGTTCCGAGATCGCCGCTGACGAAATAGCCGTCGTGGAATTCGGCCGCGGTCTTGTCCGGCATGCGCCAGTAGCCGGCGAACACGTTGGGCCCGCGGATCTCGATCACGCCGACCTCACCTCGCGGCAGCACCTTGCCGGTCGCCGGATCGGCGACGCGCAGCTCGACGCCGGGCAGCGGGAAACCCACGCTGCCGGCGATCCGCTCGCCGGCATAGGGATTGGACGTGTTCATCCCGGTCTCGGTCATGCCGTAGCGCTCGAGAATGGCGTGGCCGGTGCGCGCGAGAAACTCGCGCTGGGTCTCGGCCAACAGCGGCGCGGAGCCGGAGATGAACAGCCGCATGTGCGCGCAGCGCGCGCGGTCGAGATCGGGATGCTGCAGGAGGCGCACGTAGAAGGTCGGCACGCCCATCAGCGCGGTGGCCTTGGGCAGCAGGCGGAGCACCTCGTCGGCATCGAACCGCGGCAAAAACAGCATCGAGCCGCCGGCGATCATGGTGACGTTGGTGGCCACGAACAGCCCGTGGGTGTGGTACATCGGCAGCGCGTGCAGCAGCACGTCGCGCGCGCTGAAGTGCCAGAACCGCGCCAGCGTCGCCGCGTTGGAGGCAAGGTTGCGATGGGTCATCATCGCGCCCTTGGAACGGCCGGTGGTGCCGGAGGTGTAGAGGATCGCCGCAAGGTCGCTCGGCTTGCGCGGCACGTCGGCGAAATCCGCCGGCGCCCCGGCCGCCGCCTCGCCGAGCGAGCCGCGTCCTGCGGCATCGAGTGTCTCGACGGCGGCAACGCCGCATTTTTGCGCGATCGCCGCGATCCCGGCGCGTTTCTTCGGATCGCAGATCACCACCTTGGGCTCGGCGTCGGAAAGGAAATATTCGAGCTCGGCGAGCGTGTAGGCGGTGTTGAGCGGCAGGTAGACGGCGCCCGCGCGCAGCACCGCCAGATACAGAATCAGCGCTTCCGGCGATTTCTCGACCTGGGCGGCGACGCGGTCGCCGGGCTCGACCCCGCGCAGCACCAGGATGTTGGCGAGGCGGCCCGACCAGGCGAGCGCGTCGGAATAGCTGAGCTGCCGGCCGTCGGCGAGCTCCAGCAGAACTTTGTCCGGCGACGGCGCGTGCGACCGGATGATATCGAACAGATTTCCACTCATGCCATTGCCGGTAATTTTGATTCGTCATGCCCGGCCCCCTGCCGGGCATCCGCGATCTGAACCCTGATGCAGGGAAGGCGTGGATGGCCGGAACACGTCCGGCCATGACGAGGGAGGACTTGGCGGATGGGTATCATAGCCAGGGCGTGAGACGACACAATGGGCCGACAAGAGCGGCAAACTGCGGCGGTTTCGAGTTGCGGTCAGCCGGCGGCGGGAAGCAGCTGCAGCATCGAATTGCGCGCGAGCTTGCGGATCGCGCTCGAAGCCACGACGGTTCGGCTCTCCGCATAGGCCTCGTGGTTGCGTTCGATCTCTTCGAGATCGTAGAGGTAGTTCACCATCAGGCCGTGCGACTGGCGCAAGCCCTTGGGCGAGGTGTCGGCGAGCCAGTCGATCTGCTCGAGCCGCGCCCCGTTGCCGAGATGGAACCGGGCGACCGGATCGAGCGGCACGCCGCGCGGCGTGCGAGCGCCGAGGAAATACGCGGCGGCGGCACGCAACAAAGGTTCGCGCAGCGCTTCCGCGGTTTCCGGCTCCTGCCACCAGTCCGGCCGGTCGAGCAAAGCGAGCTTGGCGCAGTCCTCGACAGCGATGGCGCCGGAATGCTCGTTCGTACGCTCGCCGGCGAGCCAGGCCGCAAAGCCCGGCACCGGCGAGAGCGTCACGAAGGTCGAGAGCCGCGGCAGCTCGCGCGAGATCTCCTCCACCACCTGCTTGATCAAAAAACTGCCGAACGTGACCCCGGTCAGCCCGCGCTGGCAGTTGGAGATGGAATAGAACGTCGCGGTGGTTGCCCGGTCGGCGGTGAGGATCTCGCGCCCGTCGGCGAGGATCGGCACGATCGCGTCCGGGATCCGGTCCGAGAGCGCGACCTCGACGAAGATGAGCGGCTCGTCGACGAGCGCCGGATGGAAGAAGGCAAAGCAGCGCCGGTCCGGCGGATCGATGCGCCGGCGCAAATCCGCCCAGTCACTGATCTCGTGAACCGCCTCGTAACGGATGAGCTTCTCGAGCACGATCGCCGGGGTCGACCAGTCGATGCGGCGCAGCACCAGGAAGCCGCGGTTGAACCAGGACGAGAACAAATGCACGAAATCGGCATCGACCGGGGCGAGATCCTCGCGGCGGGCGAGCGCGTCCATCAGCTGCTCACGCATGCCGACCAGCGCCGTGGTCCCGCCCGGCGCCAGATTGAGCCGGCGAAAGAGCTCCTGACGTCGGGGCTCGGCGGCGGCATGGAGCTCCGCCGCGGTCTCTTCGGAAGGGTTCGCCTCCCAGGCGGCGACCGCGGCCGCGATACGCTCGCGGTCGGCCCCGAATTTCGTGGCCAGGGCCTCGAAGAAGGCGATCCGCGGTCCAATGGTCAGCTCGGCGTAGCGCAGCAGGATCTCGCGGGCGAGCGCCACCCCGGAAGCCTCCCCGCGGCCCGACAGCAGCTCCTCGCACAGCTCGACGAGGCTGTCGGAGCGCTCCGCCGGCAGCCCGCGCCGCTCGCGCGCGCGCTCCATGAAGGCGCGGCCGCGGTCCGAGATCGCCTGCAGCAGCTCCCCGAAAAAAGAGGCGTTCATTTGCCTGTTCCGTGTCGGCATCGCAAGTCCACGCTGTTGTCCGCTACTGCAAGATATGAGGGGCCGCAGCGGCGAGCGCGAGTCGGAGGGGCGACACCATCGGCCAGCACCGCTTCCCGCGCAAGCGCGCCAGTTCGGCTTTGTTCCGCAAGGTTACCGTGCGGGCGCCGTCACCCTGAGGTGCTGGCCCGACAGTACCAGCCAGGCTGGCTCTCCGACCGTTCGTAGCGGGCCGGCCTCGAAGGGCGCCGGCACGAGCACCAAGTCTGGGGCCGGCCGTCCTTCGAGGCTCGCTCGTCCTGGTGAGGCGGGCGGCCGTCCTTCGAGGCTCACCCGACTTCGTCGGGTTCGCACCTCAGGATGACGGCCGCCCCCGCGAGCCACGCGAGCACCTCAGGATGACGGCCGGATCGAATGCGGGCCTGAAATTTTCTCTTGCATAGATAATAACGTGGCTTATCTTATCACTGCTTAAGGTATTTTCCATGCCGACCGGTGCCGACCCCGAATTCTTGCTGCTGCTCTATGACGTCGCCCGCCAGATGCGCACCCGGGCGGACCAGCGCGCCCGCGCCCGCGGAATGACACGGGCCCAATGGGTGATCCTGGTGCACCTCGAGCGGCAACCGGGACTCTCGCAGAACGAGCTTGCCGCGATCGTCGAGGTCGAGCCGATCACCATCGGGCGCCTCGTCGACCGGCTGGAGGCGCGCGGCCTCGTCGAGCGCCGGTCCGATCCGAGGGATCGCCGCGTCTGGCGGCTGCAATTGCTGCCGGCGGCGACGCCCATCCTGCGGGAAATCAAGAAATATCGCGCCGAGCTGCACGAGCTGATGACCGCGGGGCTCGACCCGGCCACGCTCAGGGTGATGGCCGACGGCCTGTTGCGCATGAAAGCCAATCTCGCTGCTTCACCCTCCCCTGCAGGGGGAGGGTCGGCAGCGGGCGACAGCGAGCTGCCGGGGTGGGGTGATTCAGCTTCACCCCTACCCGGCTCGCGTCTTGCGACGCTCGCCGACCTCCCCCCTCCAGGGGGAGGTGAGAGAACGCGGCACGCTCGACGCACACCAATCAAGCGGACCGCAAGGAACGGCTGAGCCATGCTGCAGCGGACTCGCGAGATCGAACGCGCCATTACCCGCTCGCTCGGCCGCAAGCGCACGCTGCGGCTGCTGCTCATGGTCGGCGGGATCCTCGTGGTGCTGGTGGCGGCGCTGACGTTCTGGCTGCGCGGCGGCCGCTACGTCTCCGCCGACGACGCCTATGTGCGCGCCGCCAAGCTGATGGTCTCGACCGACGTCTCCGGCATCGTCACCGAGGTCGACATCCGCGAAGGCCAGACCGTGAAGGCCGGCGACGTCCTGTTCCGGATCGATCCCAAGCAGTTCCGGATCGCGCTCGACAATGCGAAGGCTCAGCTGCAGCAGACCGCGCTCAGTCTCGAGGCGATGAAGCAGGACTACAAGCGCATGCAGGAGGACATCCAGGCCCAGCAGGCGCAGGTCGAGCTCGACCAGGCGAACTACGACCGTTACGTCGTCCTGGTGAAAAGCGACAGCATCTCCAAGGCCAATTACGACCAGGCGAGGTTCACGCTCGCGGCGGACAGGAAGAAGCTCGAATCGCTCAAGCAGCAGGCCCAGGTGCAGCTCGCGCGGCTGGGCGGCAATCCGGATATCCCGGTGGCCGAGCATCCGCAGTACCAGCAGGCCAAGGCCAACGTCGACGAGGCGCAGCGCCAGCTCGATCACACGGTGGTACGCGCGCCGTTCAACGGCATCGTCACCCAGGTCGACACGCTGCAGCCCGGGACCTATCTGGTCTCGCAGACCGCGGCGCTCACCAATACCGGCGCAGTGGGTCTCGTCTCGACCGACAACGTGTGGATCGACGCTCACGTCAAGGAGACCGACCTCACCTATGTGAAACCCGGCGATCTGGTCGGGATCTTCGTCGATACCTATCCGAGCCGGGTGTGGTCCGGCACGGTGGAGAGCATCAGCCCGGCGAGCGGCGCCGAGTTCTCGATCCTGCCGGCGCAGAACGCGAGTGGTAATTGGGTCAAGGTCGTCCAGCGCATCTCGGTGCGCATTCACGTCGATCGCAAACCGGACGATCCGATCCTGCGCGCCGGCATGAGCGTCACCGTCGACATCGATACTGGGCACCGGCGCTCGCTGTCCGAACTGTTCTGAGATTGATGATGATCGCCACGACCGAGGCTGGCTCGGGCCGCTCCCTCTCCCATCGGGAGAGGGGTGGGGTGAGGGGTTTTGGCCTCTCATTCCCTCATCACCCCCCTCACCCCAACCCTCTCCCCAGCGGGGAGAGGGAGCCTGCCGAGTTCGCGGCGGTGAGGGGTTTTAGCCTCTCGGTCCCTGGTAACCCCCTCACCCCAACCCTCTCCCCAAATGGGGAGAGGGAGCGCGCCGAGTGCGCGGCCGGTTCGTGTAACTTGCCATAGACCGCGCCATGGCTTTCGCCACGACAGCGCCGCAAAGATCCGCCGTTCCCCATCGCGGCATCGTCACGGTCTGCGCCATGGTCGCGACCCTGATGCAGGCGCTCGACAATACGATCGCCAACGTCGCGCTGCCCTATATGCAGGGCTCGCTGTCCACGACGCTCGACCAGATCACCTGGGTGCTGACCTCCTATATCGTCGCCGCCGCGATCTTCACCGCGCCGGTCGGGTGGCTGGCGGCGCGGTTCGGTCGCAAGAACCTGTTCCTTGGCTGTCTCGCCGGCTTCACCATCGCCTCGATGCTGTGCGGGTCCGCCGAATCGCTGACCCAGATGGTGGTATTCCGATTCCTGCAGGGGACGTTCGGGGCGGCGCTGGTGCCGTTGTCGCAAGCGACCATGCTCGACCTCTATCCGATCGAGCAGCGCGGCTCGGCCATGGCGATCTGGGGCATGGGCGTGATGGTCGGGCCGATCCTGGGTCCGACGCTCGGCGGCTATCTGACCGACGTCTACAATTGGCGCTGGGTGTTCTTCATCAACCTGCCGTTCGGGCTGTTGGCGATCGCCGGGCTGTGGCTGTTCCTCAAGGAGACGCGGCGCGACGCCGAGCTGAGATTCGATTGGATCGGCTTCGCGGTGCTCAGCCTGGGGATCGGCGCCCTGCAGCTGATGCTCGACCGCGGCGAGCAGAACGACTGGTTCGGCTCGACCGAGACCATCGTCGAGGTGGTGCTCGCCGGGCTCGGAATCTACCTGTTCGTCGTACATCTGTTCACCGCGGAAAAACCCTTCATCACGCCGCGCATCTTCCGCGACCTCAATTTCGTCGCCGGACTGCTGGTGATGTTCGCGGTGGGCATGGTGCTGCTGTCGAGCGCGGCGCTGCTGGCGCCCTGGCTGCAGAACCTCGGCGGCTACTCGGTTTCCGAGGCCGGGCTGCTGATGGTCCCGCGCGGGGTCGGCACCATGATCGCCATGATGGTAGCCGGAAGGCTGACCAACCGGGTCGATCCGCGGCTGCTGATGCTGATCGGACTGTTGATGATCGCCCAGTCGATGTGGCAGATGACCGGATGGACGCCGGACATCAGCATCTGGTCGCTCACCGTGACCTCGCTCGTGCAGGGCTTCGGGCTCGGCTTCGTGTTCATCCCGCTGCAGGTGATCGCGTTCGCGACCCTCGAGGTCGAGCTCAGAACCGAAGGCACCGCGCTGTTCAGCCTGATGCGCAACGTGGGGAGCGCCATCGGCATCTCCATCACCTCGTTCTTGCTGGCGCAGAACACGCAGATCATGCACGCCGAGATCGCCGCGCACGTCACCCCGTTCAATCGCATGCTGCAGACCGGCGGCGCCTATCTGTTCTGGAACACGGTGAGGCACCGGGGGCTTGCCAACCTCAACGACGAAATCACCCGTCAGGCGCAGATCATCGCCTATGCGGACGATTTCAAGTTCATGCTGATGATCACCCTGCCGACCATCCTACTGCTGCTGCTGATGCGACGGCCGCGGACGAGCGCGGCCGCACCCGAGCAGCCCACCGTGATCGATTAGCCGTCAGGGCCGCGAATCCCGTGGCGTAGCGGGGTAACGCCCTAGCCCCAAGGGAGCGCCCATCGGCGCGCAATCCGGGGGCCGGGGCACAACATCCGTCAGCGAACGAGCGCGCCGTTGTGTCTCGTATAGGTGACGGGCTGGCCGGCCTTGAGCACGGTCGGGGCAAACGCCGCGGACGGGACCGCGCCGACATGGGCGGCAATCCCGACGCTCACCACCACAATGGCGCTCAATAGCGCCACGACCACGATCTTGACGTGGGTGGTGGGGGAGGCCGTGAGAAGCGAGTGGTCCATGGCGGCGGATTTGGCTGCGCACGTCGCTCGCGCAACCGGCGCTCACGCGGGCTTGAACATTTGTGATAATCACCAGCGTGCCGGTTCGTTCCGGAGTGCGTCGGCTCGGTTGTTGAAGGGTAATCCTCGATGTCCCCTCCCAAAGCGCTGTTCTTCGACGTGTTCGGCACGCTGATGGACTGGCGCAGCTCGATTGCGCGCGAGGCAAGAGCCATTCTCGAGCCGCTCGGTCACTCGCTCGACTGGCTGAAATTCGCCGACGCCTGGCGCGGCGAGTACCAGCCCGGCATGGAGGAAGTCCGCTCGGGAAAAATCCCGTTCTCGAAGCTCGATGTGCTGCACCGCAGGAACCTCGAGCGCATCCTGCCGCGGTTTTCGGTCCGAGGGCTCGACGAGAGCGTGCTCGAAAACCTCAATCTCGCCTGGCACCGGCTCGATGCCTGGCCGGACGTGCCGCCCGGGCTTGCGCGCCTGCGCAATCCTTTTCTGCTCGCGCCGGTGTCGAACGGCAATATCGCCCTGATGGCGGATCTCGCGCGCCGCAATCATCTGCACTGGGACGCGATCCTGGGCGCCGAAGTCGCCGGCGATTACAAGCCCAAGCCCCGCGTGTATCTCGCGTCCGCGGGAGCCTTCAATCTCGAGCCCCATGAATGCATGATGGTCGCGGCCCACAGTCGCGACCTTGCCGCTGCCGCGCAATGCGGGCTGAAAACCGCGCATGTGGCGCGGCCGGATGAATACGGACCGGGCACCGGCGAGAACGGCCCGACGGCGCCGGTCGATTTCGCCGCGACGAGCCTCGAGGACCTCGCGGAAAAGCTGGGTGTCTGATGCGACGACTGGTGGCCGCGCATTGCTGGATCGACCCATCAAGCGCGTCGTAAATCCGGCCGTCATCCTGAGGCGCGTGGTTCGTGGGCCAGCCGTCATCCTGAGGCGCGAGGCGCGAAGCGCCGAGCCTCGAAGGACGGCTGGCCACCTCACCATGACGAGCGAGCCTCGAAGGACGGCCGGGCACTGATCACGATGCTTGCGCCGTCGCCCTTCGAGGCTGGCCCGCAGTAATGGTGAGGAGGGCGGCCGTCCTTCGAGGCTCGCCCGACTACGTCGGGCTCGCACCTCAGGATGACGGCCGCCCCGCGAACCACGGCGGGCCAGCACCTCAGGGTGACGGCGCGCAGCAAGTGTCCCGTTGAGTTTGTCGCCCCTCCCCCGCATAATCCGCCCTCCCCTCCCGGCGGCGGTCCGCCTCGCGTCACACCTCAGGTCCAATCCAATGAGCATTGCGTGCGTTTCCGATCTTCGCCCGCGGGCGAAGCGCCGCCTGCCGAAATTCGTGTTCGACTATCTCGACGGCGGTGCCGGCTCGGAAACCGGCGTGCGGCGCAACGAGCGAGCCTTCGACGAGCTCATACTCAAGCCGCGGGCGCTCGTGAACATCGACAGCCGCGATCTCTCGACCAGCCTGTTCGGGCGGCGCTGGGCGGCCCCGTTCGGCATCGCCCCGATTGGGCTCGGCAATCTGATCTGGCCGCGCGCCGAGGAGGCGATCGCCCGCGCCGCGGCCGCCGCCGACATCCCCTACACGCTGTCGACCGCCGCCAACACCAAGCTCGAGCGCATCGCCGAGATCGCGCCCGGCCACGCCTGGTTCCAGCTCTACGTCTCCAAGCGCGACGAGGACGTGGCCGACATCGTCGAGCGCGCCGAGCGCGCCGGCTACGACGTGCTGCTCTTGACCGTCGACGTGCCGCTCGCGGCGCGGCGGCTGCGCGACATCCGCAACAATTTCATGGTGCCGTTCAAGATCACGCCGCGGGTGGCGCTCGAGCTCCTCGCGCATCCGCGCTGGTCGTTCGAGACGCTTTCCGCCGGGGTGCCGCGCTTCGTCAACGTCGAGCAATACGCGCCGATGGTCAATCGGCAGTCGATCGCCGCGTATCTCACGTCCGAGATCCGCGGCCGCTTCGATTGGGATGACTTAAAGAAATTGCGCGCCCGCTGGCGCCGCCGCCTGGTCGTCAAGGGCGTGATGAGCGCGGAGGACAGCGTGCGCGCGCGGGATCTCGGCTGCGACGGCGTCGTCGTCTCCAACCACGGCGGCCGCCAGCTCGATTCGGCGCCGGCGACGATCGACGTGCTGCCGGAGATCCGGGCCGCCGTCGGCCGGGATTTTCCACTGATCATCGACAGCGGCGTGCGCTCGGGCGAGCACATCGTCAAGGCGCTCGCGGCCGGGGCCGACTTCGTGCTCATCGGGCGCGCCATGATGTATGCGGTCGCCGCGCACGGCCCGGCGGCGGCGAAGGAATTGATCGAGCTGCTGATCGACGAGGCGAGCCGCTGCCTCGGCCAGATGGGCTATTGCGATCTCGCAAGCCTCAAGAGCGCCGCTCCCGTGATGCGGCGGGCGTAGCGCCGGGTTCGCGTGGCCAAGCGCGAGGGTCAGTCTGTCTTCTTTGTTGGAGATGGCTCCCCGGGCGTGTCTTCTGTCTCCATGTCACCCAAATACAACAGGTTCGAATTTTTCGCTGGATTCGTTCCGATTCGCCCAAAAAACGGGCATTTGCCCCCGGTTTCCACTTGCGGGGCGACCCACCTGGACCGATCGTAGGTGCCGGGCTACGTCGATTGCCAAAAGCTCGGCGGGAGCGCGGAAGGGGGCTGGGCCGGCCACCCCTGTGCCGCGCCTGGGAATGGGGGTTCTCATGAAGAAATTCGCTTCGGCAGCGGTCATCGCGCTCGGCTTGTCTACCCCCGCGGCGTTCGCGGCGGACCTGACGATGCCGGTGAAGGCACCGCCGGCGGCGGCGCCCGCCGCGACCTCGCCGTGGGACGTCGCGTTCGGCGGCGCGCTGATGACCGACTACGAATTCCGCGGCATCACCCAGTCCGCGCACAAGCCCTCGGTCGCCGCTTATTCGGAGCTGCGCTACAACGTCAGCCCGACACTGCAGCTCTATTACGGCAACGCCGGCGAGAGCATCGATTTCCCCAACCACGCCGCGGCCGAGATCGACTTCTACGGCGGCATCCGCCCGACCTTCGACAAGCTCGCGTTCGATTTCGGGTTTTGGTACTATTATTATCCCGGCGGAAGAAACTTCACCGGCGTCGTGCCCGGGCCTGGAGTGGACGACAACACCGCCACGTTCGATTCCGATTCGAACTGCACCGGCGGCTTCGTCGCGCTCAACGCGTCCTGCAACCCCCTCAAGCGCAACCTGAGCTTCTGGGAGGTGTATGGCAAAGCCACCTACACCGTCAACGACACCGTCGCGGTCACCGGCGACGTGTATTATTCGCCGTCCTGGCTGAACTCCGGCGCCTACGGCCTGTTCGCCTCCGGCATCCTCAAGCTGACGGCGCCGAGCGCCTGGTTCCCGAAGGATTGGGGCGCCTATTTCCAGGGCGAGCTCGGGTACTATTGGTTCGGAACCACGGACGCGTTCTACGGCATCCCCGCGAACTGCTGCGGCTTCCCGAACTTCCCGGCCGGAATCAAATACCCGGATTACGCGACCTGGAATCTCGGCGTCGCATTCACCTACAGGGTGTTCACGCTCGACTTGCGCTATTGGGACACCAACCTGTCCAAGGCCAACTGCAACGTCCTGACCGGCGACCACACCGCCTCGATCAATCCGGCCGCCGTCACGCCGACCAACCCGTCCGGCCTGCAGTCGAACTGGTGCGGCTCGACGTTCGTGGCCAAGTTCTCGGCCGACCTGACGCTCGGCACCAACGTGAAATAGCGGGAATTCAGCCCCGCCGAAGCTTGCGGCGGCGCCGCGATCCGCGCGGTCGCCGCTTCTTTTGGCTCAGCCCTGAAACAGCCGCTTCAATTCGCCCTTCAAGATCTTGCCGTTGGCGTTGCGCGGCAGCGGCTCGGGCCAGAACGCGACCTTCACCGGCACCTTGAAGGCCGCGAGGCGCGCCGCGACGAATTCGCGCAATTCCGCCTCGGTCGCCTCGGCGCCGGGTTTGAGCGTCACCACGGCGCCCGGCTCCTCGCCCAAGGTTCGGTGCGGAATGGCAACGAGCGCGGCGTCCATCACGGCGGGATGCGAATAGAGCACCTCCTCGACTTCGATCGAATAGATGTTCTCGCCGCCGCGGATCAGCATGTCCTTCTTGCGGTCGACGATGTAGCAAAAGCCCTCTTGGTCCAATTTCGCGAGATCGCCGGTTTTCAGCCAGCCGTCCACGAACGTCTGCGCGGTCTCCTCGGGCTTCCTCCAATAGCCCTTCACCACGTTCGGGCCCTTGGCCCACAGCTCGCCGACCATGCCCGCCGGCAATGTCTCGCCCGCGGAGCCGACGATGCGCATGTCGCAGACCGGAACCGCGGGGCCGCAGCTTTCCGGGCGGTGGAGATAATCCTCGGCCTGATGCGTGGTGAAGGGGGCGGAGGTTTCCGTCATGCCCCAGCCGAAGCCGGGGCTCGAGTGCGGAAACGCCTGCTTGATGCGGCGGACGAGCTCGGAAGCGGCCGGCGCCCCGCCGTAGCCGACCGCCTGCAGCGAGGAGAGGTCGTATTTGCCCCGCGCGGGATGCTCGATCAGCTGCCAGGCGACGGTCGGGACGCCGCCAGCGTGGGTGCAGCGCTCGCGCTCGATCAGCCGCATCGCGTTCTCGGCGTCCCAGCGATGCATCAGCACGATCTTCGCGCCCTGGAACAGCGCCGGGATCATGATCGCCTGGCAGCCGGTGGCATGAAAGAACGGCACCGCGAGCAGATACGCGCGCGTCTGCGCGCCGGACTGCGGCAGCGGATCGCCCCGCCGCACGCACGCCTGCGCCAGCGAATAGGCGCCGGCCATGATGGCCGACGTCGAGTTCCGGTGCGACCCGAGCGCGCCCTTCGGGTGCCCGGTGGTGCCGGAGGTGTAGAAGATCGTGGCGTCGTCGTCGGGATCGAGGGGAACGTCCGGCGGCGCGAGATCCGGCAGAAGCTCCCAATCCCCTACGCGGCCGAGCACGTCCTCGAGCTTCGTCACTTTCGGATGCGCGATCTCTTCCTCGTCGCGGCAGACGTAGACGCGCGCGAGATCCGGGCAGTTCGGCAGATGCTCGACGATGCGCTCGAACCGCTCGGCATCCGCGAACGCGATCTTGGCGCCGGAATCCTTGAGCGCATATTCGAGCTCCGCCCCGGTCCACCACGCATTGAGCGGCGTGGCGATCGCGCCGGCAAGCACCGCGCCGAAGAAAGCCGCGGGCCATTCGGGCAGATTGCGCATCGCGATGGCGACGCGATCGCCTTTGCGCACCCCCGCCGCGACCAGCACATCGGCAAGAGCGAGCGCCGCGCGCGCGAAGGCCCGATAGCTCGAGCGCTCCTCCTCGTAGACCAGGAAAACGCGCTCGCCGTGCGCCATGCCGGCCAAGAACACGTCGCGCAGGGTTGGCGGCGCATGCTTCCAGACGCGGGTCGGCACGCCGCGGATGCGCATCTCCTCCATCTCGAAGCGCGAGCCCGGGGCGGTCAGGATCGCCCGGGCCTCGGCGAGCGACACGGCCGGCCATTGTTTTGCCTGAGGAGCGGATTGGGACACAGCGTTCCTCGTTCAGCTTTTTTCGTGGTCGAGCGGCATACGCGCTTTCCCTCTCCCACCCAAACCCGGGTATTCCCGGGTTTGGCCATCTATATTGGTCCAAGTCGGAAACATCCGACTTGGACGCGGGAGAGGGTGGCCGATCCGAGTAGAACGAGGGTCGGCCGGGTGAGGGGTGTATCAGGAAGCACCGTCGGAACCCCTCACCCGCCTCGCGGACTTTCGTCCGCTCGGCACCCTCTCCCGCAAGGGGAGAGGGAAAGCGCGTTCGCTGCTGGGCTCTCGCAACGACTGTCACCCGCCCTCGATCACGATCACGTCGGCGTCCGGCTCGTCCGCGAACAGGCGCTCGACCGCGGCGGCGCGGTGCGCCAGCGCCAGGCGCTGGTTGATATAGCCCTTGTCGGTGATCTCGCCGGCATCGATCGAGGGCGCATCCTCGAGCAGCAGCACGCGTCCGATCCGCAGCGAGGAGCCGCCTTTCTCCGCATTCCATTTGGCGAAGGCCCGGCGCACGTGCTCGACCACCAGCGGATGGCGCGCGAGATCCGGCAACGACGGCACGGACGGCGCGCCGATCAGCCGCTGGCAGCCCGCGGCATTGAGCCAGGCCAACAGGCCCGCGCAGGCGCGGCCCTCGCCGGTAACGACGCCGTCTTGGAGCACCGGAGAGGCGGCGGCGAGCGCGCCGACCCGCAACGCCCCGCTATGCACCCAAATTCCGGTGATCAGCTTGAAATCCTCGGCAATGCGCCCGTCGAACAGGAGGCCGCGCGCGGGGTCGTCCGGGTCGGCGAACCGCACGGCATCGCCGATCCGGTAGAAGCTGTCCGCGTCGAAGGCGGCGGCGGTGAGGTCCGTGTTCTTCCAATAGCCGGGCGTGACATGGGGGCCGCGCACGCGCACTTCGAGCTTGCCGGCGGAGGGCACCAGTTTGAGCTCGATGCCCGGGACCGGAACGCCGATCACGCCCGGACGGTCGATCCGGAAATGCGCGGCGGTGGCGAGCGGGGAGGTCTCGGTCGCGCCCCAGGCGGACGTCATCGGGACGCGGCGCCCGGTCGTGCGCAACGCGACCGCTTCGAGCCGGTCCCAAAGGTCCTGCGGCAGCGAGGCGGCCGCATAGAAGATGAGCCCCAGCCGCGCGAAGAAGCTTTTCGCCAGCGCCTCGTCGCTTTCGAGATGCGGCAGCAGCGCGCCATAACCGGCCGGAACGTTGAAATAGATCGTGGGCGAGACCTCGCGCAGATTGCGCACGGTCTCGCCGATCAGCGAGGGCATCGGCTTGCCGCCGTCGATGTAGAGCGTCCCGGCATGGCGGAGCACGAGATTGAAATTGTGATTGCCGCCGAAGGTGTGGTTCCAGGGCAGCCAGTCGAGCAGCACGAGCTCGCCGGCGTCGAGAAACGGCCAGATTTGCGCCAGCGCCTGCTGGTTGGCGGCGAGCATGCCGTGGGTATTGACGACGGCCTTGGGAGACCCGGTCGAGCCGGACGTGAGCAGAAATTTCGCGATGGTCCGCGCGCTGGTGCGCGCGACCGCAGCTTCGACCGCCGGGCCGGGCGGGGTGCGCGCAAGCTCGGCAAACCCGGTCACGTTCGGCAGGTTCGCGCCGTTCCCGCCCGCCGCGATCTCGATGCCGGCCGGTGCCAGCGCGGCCAGTGCCCGAGCGAACGGCGCCGTGTCGGAGACATAGACGAGGCCCGGTTCGATGAGGCGCGCAATCTCGCGCAGCTTGGCGTGATCCTGGCTCTGCAGCGAATAGGCGACCGAGATCGGCGCCACCGGAACGCCGGCCGTGAATCCGGCGAGCATCAGGAGCGCATGTTCCGGCGAGTTGCCGGACAGGATCATCAGCGGGCGTTCCGCGGAAAGCCCGCGGTCGATCAACGCCTGGGCCAGGCAATCGACCTTTACCCGCGCGTCCGCATAGGTGAGCCCGTGCCAGCCATCGCTGTCGCGCTCGGCGAGGAACAGTTTTTGCGGCGCCCGCTCGACCGCGCGCCGGAACATAAGCGCAAGACTCGCATCGTGCGGTTCGAGCGTGCGCCGCGACCGCAGCAGGAAGCCGCCGCCGGCAAGTTTTTCGCAAATCACTTCGACCGGAGCGAACTCGATTTCCGGCTCGCGCGGCGCATCCTGTTGCAGGGCCTGTGACACGGGATTCATCAGCCTTCCTCCATGGCCGTCGTTCCGGGGCGCCGCGAAGCGGCGCACCCGGAATCCATGAACACCGTTGTCTCGTCACCCTGAGGAGGGCGGCCGTCCTTCGAGGCTCGGCGCTGCGCGCCTCGCACCTCAGGATGACGGCCGCCCCTCGAAGGGCCGGGCCCCGGGACGACACATTTCGTGTTTCGTGTTTTCACTGCACTGGCTTCTCGGGCGCTACGCATAGCGCCGCGCCACGGCTTGCCGCGAGTGATCCAACAGTGCCAGCAGCTCTTGCAGACTCTGCTCCGCCGTCCTGCCGGCGGTGTCGAGAATGAGGTCCGCCTTGGCGTAGAGCGGCTCGCGGCTGGTGAGAATCGCAACGAGATCGTCCATCGCGCGATCGTTGTTGGCCATCGGGCGCAAATCGCCCTGCTCGACGACGCGCCGCATATGCTCCTCGGGATCCGCCTTGAGCCACACCGTCCGGCAGGAGGAGGACAACAGCTCGAACGTGCCGGGCTCGGTGACGAGGCTGCCGCCGGTCGCCAGCACGAAACGCGGGTGGCGCTGCAGGACCGCTTCGAGCGCGGTGCGCTCGTTGCGGCGAAACACCTCCTGGCCGAACAGCTCGAACAGCTGGCTCAAGCCGATGCCGCTCTGCCGCTCGATCTCGCGGTCGAGCTCGATGAACGGCACGTTGAGCCGCGCGGCGAGCGCGCCGCCGAGCGTCGACTTGCCGGAACCGCGCAAGCCGATTAGCGCAATGCGCTGCTCCCGCATGTCGCTCGACCGACCGGAGAAGCGCGCGAGCAAAAGATCGCGCGCCGCGGCGAGATCCGCCGGCGCCAGCCGGTCGAGAAACTGGCTCAGCAACAGGGAATCGACGGAACGGTCGGGCCGCTCGTCGACGAGCTCCGGCAACGGCACGCCGATCGCGTGCGCGACCCGCCGCAGCAGCAGAATCGAAAAATTGCCGCTGCCGGATTCGAGCTGCGCCAGATAGCGCTCCGAAACCTTGGAATGCCGCGCGAGCAGCTTGCGCGACATGCCGCGGCGGCTGCGCATCGTGCGCACGCGCCGGCCGATCTGCCGGAGGAATTCCGCGAGATCGTCGGTGGCGGGCTTGGCCGGCCCGGCTGGGCGCGCCGGGCGCGCCACAGGCGCCGCCCGGCGGCGCGATTTCGCTTGCAGCTTGGGCATGGACCCATCCAGGAACTGCATTATAATGCATCACAGAAACACGTCGCCGTAAACCTTCGGGGCGGCTTTCGGCGACGGCCACCCCCTCGGGGAGACCGCATTTCAGGGAGACGTCCGATGGACGCAACGGGGCCGGGGCGCGCCTACAACGCGGTCAGCGATTTCGTCGACGCCAATGTCGAGCGCGGTCTCGCCGACAAAATCGCCTTCACCGACCCGCAGCGCACCCTCAGCTACGGCGAGCTGCAGGGCGCGACTTGCCGATTCGGCCGCGGCCTGCGGACGCTCGGCCTGCGCCAGGAGAGCCGCATCGTCCTCATTCTGCTCGACACCGTGGATTTCCCGATCGCGTTCTGGGGCGCGATCCGCGCCGGCGTCATTCCGGTGCCGCTCAATACGCTGCTCACGCCGGAGCAATACGCCTACATGCTCGAGGACAGCCGCGCGGAAGCGGTGGTGATTTCGGCATCGCTGGCGAAGGCCCTCGAGCCGATCCTCGACCGGTTGACGCATCTGCGCTTCGCGGTCGTGGCCGGGGCCGACGCCGGGAGCGCAGCTCCCAAGCTCGGGAGGTTGGAGACCCATCGTTTCGCGGATGTCCTGACCGGCGGCACGCCGGAGTTGTGGACCGCCTCCACGGTGACCGACGAAGTGGCCTTCTGGCTCTACTCATCGGGCTCGACCGGCGCGCCCAAAGGCGCCAAGCACCTCCACACCAGCTTGATGGCCACGGCGCGGCTCTACGGCCAGGGTATCCTGGGGTTCTGCGCCGAGGATGTCGTGTTCTCGGTGGCGAAGCTCTACTTCGCCTACGGGCTGGGAAACTCGATGACGTTCCCGATGTCGGTAGGGGCGAGCACGGTGCTGCTGCCCGACCGCCCGACCCCCCAATCGGTGCTCGAGATCATGCGCCGGCATTCTCCCACGCTGCTGTTCGGCGCGCCGACGTTCTACGGAGCGATGCTGGCGGACGCGGAAATCGGGCGCGGTGCCGGCTCAGACCGATTGCGCCTGTGCATCTCCGCGGGCGAGGCGCTGCCGCCCAATTTCAGCGAGCGCTGGCGCGAAGTGGTCGGGACCGAAATCCTGGACGGCATCGGCTCGACCGAGATGCTGCACATTTTCGTCAGCAACCGGCCCGGCGAGATCCGCTTCGGCACCACCGGCAAGCCGGTGCCCGGCTATGACGCAAAGATCGTCGACGAGGAGGGACACGAGCTCGGCGTCGGCGAAATCGGCGAATTGGTGATTCGCGGGCCGTCGGCTGCCGAGGGCTACTGGAACCAGCGCGCCAAGAGCCAGCGCACCTTCGCGGGCGAGTGGACCCATACGGGCGACAAATACATTCGCGACGAGGACGGGTTCTATCGCTGCTGCGGCAGAACCGACGACATGTTCAAGGTCAGCGGCAACTGGGTATCGCCGTTCGAAGTGGAGGCAGCGCTGATCTCGCACGAGGCGGTGCTGGAAGCGGCCGTGATCGGCAAGGAGGACCAGGACGGCCTCATCAAGCCCAAGGCCTTCGTCGTGCTCAAAGGCGGATACAAGGCCGACGAGGGCCTGTTCGAGGCGCTCAAGAACCACGTCAAACAGCACGCGGGCCTGTGGAAATATCCGCGCTGGTTCGAGGTCCGCGCCGACCTGCCCAAAACCGCGACCGGCAAGATTCAGCGCTTCAAGCTGCGCGAGGAGGACGCGGTGGCGGCGGCACCGGATGCCGGCAAGGCGGCGTGAAATCGACACACTCAGTCTGCACGCCCAGATCAAATGAACTCTCTTTGCTCAGGCCACGCCGCTCCCCTCCCCCCGCGAACGAAGAGGGTGTTGGGGAGGGGTCGGGGGTGGGGGCCAAGTGGCAATCATCCACGTGACTCAATTTCAAATTTCCACGTCACGTTCCGTATTTCCGGAAAGCACCCCCCACCCCTGCCCCTCCCCGCCGCAAGCGGGGGGAGGGGAACCGACACTCCCGCGCAGTGCGATTCATTGCTGACTGCGGTGCGATTTCCTGATGGACCTGAGCTTCAGCATTGCCGGCAAGAAAATCGAGGCGGCGTGGCACGGGCCTAAGCCCGAGCAAGCGCCCACCCTGGTGCTGCTGCACGAAGGGCTCGGCTCGCTCGCGATGTGGAAGGAGTTTCCGCAACAGCTTGCCGAGCGCACCGGCTACGGCGTGCTGGTCTATTCGCGGCCGGGCTACGGAAACTCCGATCCGGTCGAGCTGCCCCGCCCGCTCACCTACATGCACGAGGAGGCGCGTGAAATTCTCCCCGCCGTGCTCGACCGGGCGGGCGTGCGCAAGGCGATCCTCGTCGGCCACAGCGACGGCGCCTCGATCGCCACGATTTACGCCGGCAGCCGCCAGGATTTTCGCGTGCGCGGCCTCGTGCTGATCGCGCCGCATTTCTTCGTCGAGGACATTTCGGTGCGCTCGATCGCGGCGGTGAAAGATGCCTACGAGACCGGCGATCTCCGCCCACGGCTCGCCAAATATCACCGCGACGTCGACGTGGCGTTCTGGGGCTGGAACCGGGCCTGGCTCGACCCGGATTTTCGGTGCTGGCGGATCGACGAATTTTTGGCCTACATCCGCGTGCCGATCCTGATCGTGCAGGGCGAGGACGACGAATACGGCACGCCGGCGCAAATCGCCGTCGCGCGGCAGGAGGCATATTGCCCGGTCGAAGTGCGCATGCTCGCGGGCGCCGGCCATTCGCCCCAGGTCGACCGGCCGGAGGAGACGCTGGCGGCGATCGATGCATTCGTAATGCGCGTGCTCGCACTCCATGAGGGCTTGGCTCCGGCGGCCTAAGCTTCACATTTCCGCGGGCGGGCCTTGCCTCCCGCCGATATGTATTTTATTTCATAGTGGCGCGGAATTTCTTGGAAACGTGCAATATAATGCATCTGAATGCGGGGTGAATCAGATTCACCCCCACCCGATCGCGCTTCGCGCAATCGACCTCCCCCCTCCAGGGGGAGGTAAGAGGGAGGCCACGGCGCCTATGGAGCCGATCGATTTCCGCACCGAGCCCGCCCGCTATCGGCACTGGAAGATCGAGCTCGACGGCGAGATCGCGTTCCTGGTGATGGACGTCGATCCGGCCGGCGGGCTTTCCGGCGACTACGAGCTCAAGCTCAACTCCTACGATCTCGCCGTCGACATCGAGCTCAACGATGCGGTGCAGCGCCTGCGCTTCGAACATCCGCAGGTTCGCGCCGTGGTGATCAAGTCCGGCAAGGACAACGTGTTCTGCGCCGGCGCCAACATCCGCATGCTGGGCCGGGCGAGCCACGGCCACAAAGTCAACTTCTGCAAGTTCACCAACGAGACGCGGCTCGCGATCGAGGACGCCAGCGAGCATTCGCGCCAGACCTATCTCGCCGCCGTCAACGGCAGCTGCGCGGGCGGCGGCTACGAGCTGGCGCTCGCGGCCGACCACATCATGCTGGTGGACGATCGGCGCTCCACGGTTGCGCTGCCGGAGACGCCGCTGCTCGCGGTCCTGCCCGGCACCGGCGGGCTCACCCGGGTGACCGACAAGCGCAAGGTGCGGCGCGATCTCGCCGACGTCTTCTGCACCACCGAGGAAGGCGTGCGCGGCCAAAAGGCCGTCGACTGGCGCCTCGTCGACGAAGTGGTGACCAAGTCCAAATGGGACGATGCAGTCAAAGTGCGCGCGAAAGCCCTTGCGGCGCGGTCGGATCGCCCGCGCGACGGCAAGGGCGTGACCCTTGCCCCGATCGAGCGCCGGGCGGAGAACGGCGCCCTCGCCTATTCGCACGTACGCGTCGAGGTCGAACGCGAGCGCGGGGTCGCCGCCATCCTGGTGCAGGGCCCCGCGCAGTCGGCGCCGGCATCCGCGGATGCCGCGCAAGCGCTCGGCAGCGCGTTCTGGCCGCTCGTAATCGCGCGCGAGCTCGAGGACGCGATCCTCAACCTGCGCTTCAACGAGCCCAAGCTCGGGGTCATCCTCCTGCGCACCGAAGGCGACGCAGGGGCCGTGCTCGATCACGACCGTTTCCTCGCCGCGCAGCAGGATCACTGGCTGATGCGGGAGATCCGGCATTATCTCAAGCGCGTGCTCAAGCGGCTCGACGTCACGGCGCGCAGCCTGATCGCGCTGATCGAGCCCGGCAGCTGCTTTGCCGGGTCGCTCGCCGAGCTCGCGTTCGCGGCCGACCGCTCGCTGATGCTGATCGGCACCCGCGGGGGCGACAACCGTCCGCCCGCGACAATCACCCTCGGCCCGGCGAATTTCGGGCTCTACCCGATGGGCAATGCTTTGACGCGGCTTCAGACGCGCTTTCTCGGCGAGCCGCAAAACCTCGATCGCGCCAAGGAAACGATCGGCGCGCCGCTCGAAGCGGAGGCGGCCGAGGCGCGCGGCCTCGTCACCGCCGCGGTCGAGGATTTCGACTGGGACGATGAACTGCGGGTGATGCTCGAGGAGCGCACCAGCTTTTCGCCGGATGCGCTCAGCGCCATGGAGGCGAACCTGCGCTTCGCCGGCCCGGAGACCATGGAGACCAAGATCTTCGGCCGTCTCACCGCATGGCAGAACTGGGTGTTCCAGCGCCCGAATGCGGTCGGCGCCGAGGGCGCGCTCAAGCGCTACGGCAGCGGCATCCAGCCGAGCTTCGATCGGGAGCGAATTTGAGGAGCGTCATCGTCCGCGAATGCGGACGACCTCGAGGAGGTGCGGCATGAACATCGTCAATGTCGATTACGACGGGCTGATCCCCAACAACGTCGATCTTGCTCGCGACGCGCGAGTGAAGAAGGCGCTGGAGAAATGGCACCCCGGCTACATCGATTGGTGGCACGACATGGGGCCGGAAGGATTCCAGCAGGCGCTGGTCTATCTGCGCACCGCGGTCAGCGTCGATCCCAAGGGCTGGGCGAAATTCGATTACGTGCGCATGCCCGAATACAAATGGGGCATCCTGCTCGCGCCCCAGGTCGAGGGCCGACAAATCCCGTTCGGCGCCCACAAGGGCGAGCCGGCCTGGCAGGAGGTGCCGGGCGAATATCGCGCCATGCTGCGCCGGCTGATCGTGATCCAGGGCGACACCGAGCCGGCCTCGGTCGAGCAGCAGCGCCATCTCGGCAAGACCGCGCCCTCGCTCTACGACCTGCGCAATCTGTTCCAGGTCAACGTCGAGGAGGGCCGGCACCTGTGGGCGATGGTCTATCTGCTGCAGAAATATTTCGGCGCCGACGGCCGCGAGGAGGCCGAGGCGCTGCTCGAGCGCCGCTCCGGCGATCCCGACACCCCGCGCATGCTCGGCGCCTTCAACGAACAGACGCCGGACTGGCTGTCGTTCTTCATGTTCACCTTCTTCACCGACCGCGACGGCAAGATGCAGCTCGAGGCGCTGGCGCAATCGGGCTTCGATCCGCTGTCGCGCACCTGCCGCTTCATGCTCACCGAGGAAGCGCACCACATGTTCGTGGGCGAGACCGGCATCGGCCGGATCGTGGAAAAAACCTGCACGGCCATGAAGGCCAAGGGCATCGAGGATGCCAACGACATCGCGGCGGTGCGCAAGCTCGGCGTGATCGATCTGCCCACCATCCAGAAGAAGGCAAATCTGCACTTCTCGCTCACGCTCGATCTGTTCGGCAGCGAGATCTCCACCAATGCGGCCAACGCCTTCCACGCCGGCCTCAAGGGCCGGTTCCGCGAGGACAAGCTCGAGGACGACCATGCGCTGGAATCCGGGACCTACCCGGTGCTCCGCCTCGTCGACGGCGCGATCGCCAGGCAGGAGGTTCCGGCGCTCTCGGCGCTCAACATGCGGCTGCGCGACGATTACGTCGCCGATTGCAACGCCGGCGTCGGCCGCTGGAACCGCGCCATCGAGAAGCTCGGGATCCGCTTCGAGATCAAGCTGCCGCACGTCGCGTTCCATCGCCACATCGGCGAGTTCGCGAGCATCAAGGCCGACCCGGCGGGCAAGCTCTTGAGCGAGGCGGAATGGCAGAAGCGCCGCGACGAGTTCCTGCCGTCCGATTCCGACCGGGCGTTCATCGAAGGGCTGATGCAGCCGGAATTCGAGCCCGGCAAGTTCGCGAGCTGGATCGCGCCGCCGAAGGTCGGCATCGACAACAAGCCCGGCGAGTTCGAATACGTGAAGATCGCATGATGAGGAACTCGGCCTCGTGTCCCGGGCGCAGCGCAGCACGCGGGGTCCCCATTGCGCACGTGCGCAATGGGGTGCCCCGTATTGCTGCGCTGCCGAACCGGGACCCAGATCGTGAATTGAACCTGGACCCCGGATCTGCGGCGCACCGCTGTAGCGGTGCGCCTTGTCCGGGGAACGCCATCACACTCCCATGAACGCGCCCGTCAAGCAGCACCTGATCGACCCGGCGATCTGCATCCGGTGCAACACCTGCGAGGCGACCTGCCCGGTCGACGCGGTCACCCACGATGCCAACAATTACGTGGTCGATCCGGAAAAATGCCAGTTCTGCATGGACTGCGTCTCGCCGTGCCCGACCGGATCGATCAATCATTTCGTCCACGTCGCAAAGCCGTTCTCGCTCGAGGAGCAGTTCTCCTGGACCGAGCTGCCGCCGGAGGACGAGACGCCGACCAATGCCGATCTCGAGGCGGTCGACGACGAGGCCTCGGCGCTGCTCGAGGACGCGCACCGCGGCTCGGGCGGGCCGGTCAAGGCGCCGGCGTCGGCGGCAAAACCGCAGATCAATCTGTTCGACCGCAAGCACCCGGCCAAGGCGACGGTGACCGGCAATTTCCGCCTCACCGCGCCGGATGCGAGCTGCGACATCCGTCACATCATTCTCGATCTCGGCGCGGCGCATTTTCCGGTGCTCGAAGGCCAGAGCATCGGCATTGTGCCGCCCGGCACCGATGCCAACGGCCGGCCGCACAAGGTGCGGCTGTTCTCGGTCGCGAGCCCGCGCGACGGGGAGCGGCCGAACACCAACAATTTGGCGCTCACGGTCAAGCGCGTCGCCGAGCCGCGGCCGGACGGCAGCGTGCAGCGCGGCATCGCGTCGAACTATGTCTGCGATCTCAAGCTCGGCGATACGGTCGACGTGATCGGCCCATTCGGCGCGACCTTCCTGATGCCCGAGGATCCCGGCACCGACGTGATCATGATCTGCACCGGGACCGGCTCGGCGCCGTTCCGCGCCTTCACCGAGCGGCGGCGCCGCACCATGCCGAGCGCGGCCGGCAAGCTCTATTTGTTCTTCGGTGCGCGCAGCCCGGCGGAGCTGCCGTATTTCGGGCCGCTCAAGAAAGTGCCGCCAAAACTGCTCGACCAGGAGCTGGTATTCTCGCGGCTTCCCGGCCAAGCGAAGGAGTACGTGCAGGACCGCATGCGCAAGCGGCCCGCCGATCTCGCTGCGCTGCTCGAGCGCGACACCACCCACGTCTACGTCTGCGGGCTGCGCGGCATGGAGGACGGCGTCGAGGGCTCTTTCCGCGATATCTGCGGCGCGCACGGCCTCGACTGGGGCGAGATCCGCGCGCGCATGCGCGAGACCGGCCGCTATCACGTCGAGACCTATTGAGGCGCCGCGTCCCGACAGCTCGTCGCGAAATTCATGATGCTCCGGCTTCCCGTCCCGTCCGCTCTCCAAGAGATCAGCGCCGCGTCAGGCATGAAACCGGCCCGGAGTGCGGTATCTTGAGCCGGCCAATTCGGGTACAAGGCACCATGATCCGGTGGGCGACGGGGTAATCGAATGAAGAGGCGGGAGTTTGTGCTGCTGATCGGCGGCGCGGCTGTTGTGTGGCCGTTTGCCGGGCGCGCGCAGCAGCCGGCGCTGCCAACGATCGGTTACATGCATGGCGGCACGCGAGATTACGAGACGCTCCGGCACGCAGATGCGTTTCGGCAAGGCTTAAGCGAAACTGGCTACATCGAGGACCAAAATATCACCATCGAATACCGCTGGGCGGAGGATCATGACGACCGACTTCCGGGACTGGCGGCCGATTTAGTGCGGCGAAAGGTGACGGTGATCGCCGCCGCCGGCACACCCGCGGCCCTCGCAGCCAAAGCTGCGACCACGGTCATTCCGATCGTCTTCGAGACGGCGGGTGACCCGGGCACGCTCGGCCTCGTAGCCAGCCTGAATCGGCCGGGTGGCAATATCACCGGCGTAACCCAGTTGAGCTCCGAGTTGGTAGCGAAGCGCCTGGGCCTGCTGCACGATTTGATACCCACGGCCAAGATCATCGGTTTGCTGGTGAACCCGAAAGATCCCAGAGTCGGTACCCAATCGAGCGACATGCAAGAGGCGGCGCACGCGCTCGGGCTGCAAATCCATATCCTGAATGCCGGTAGCGAAGGCGAGATCGATGCGGCGTTCGCGGGTTTGGTCCAACTGCAAGCAGGCGCGCTCATCGTCGGCACCGGCACCTTCTTCAATGCGCGGCGGGAACAACTCGCGGCCTTGGCCGCGCGACATAGGGTGCCTGCGATCTACCAGTATCGTCTGTTCGTCACGGCCGGCGGCCTGATGAGCTATGGACCCAGCCTCACGGATTCCTATCGCCTCGCCGGCGTCTACACCGGCCGAGTTCTCAAGGGCGAAAAGCCCGCCGACCTGCCGGTCGCGCGCCCGACCAAGTTCGAGCTGGTCATCAACCTCAAGACCGCCAACGCGCTCGGGCTGACCATTCCGCCGGGCGTGCTCGCCATTGCCGACGAAGTGATCGAATGATGCGGAAAGGAAGCCACGGCCTTTTCGAGACAGGGTCTGACGTCCGAACTCGACGAAGTCGAGTGAGCCTCGAAGAAGGGCGGCGCTTCACAGGTCCAAGCACGGACGATAAGGTGCCCGGCCGTCCTTCGAGGCTCGCTTCGCTCGCACCTCAGGATGACGGCCGGGAGAGAAGGGCCTGAATTATGGATGTGAGAGGACAGGCGGCGCTCGTCACCGGGGGCGGTTCGGGGCTCGGCGGCGCGACCGCTTCGGCGCTTGCCGAGGCCGGCGCCAAAGTCGCGGTGCTCGACGTCAACGAAGCGGCCGCGCGGGAAATCGCCGCGAAGATCGGCGGCATCGCGATCAAATGCGACGTCACCGATCCCGCCGGCGCGGCTGCCGCACTCGGCCAAGCGCGGGAAAAACACGGCGCCGCGCGCGTGCTGGTCAATTGCGCCGGCATCGGCGCGGCCAAGCGCATCCTGGGCCGCGACGGGCCGATGCCGCTCGAAGAATTCGACCGCCTGATCCGCGTCAATCTCATCGGCTCGTTCAACATGATGCGGCTCGCCGCCGCCGACATGGCTTCGCTGCCCCCGCTCGAGGACGGCGAGCGCGGCGTGATCGTGTCGACCGCGTCGGTCGCGGCGTTCGAGGGCCAGATCGGGCAGGCCGCCTATTCGGCCTCCAAAGGCGGCATCGTCGCATTGACCATGCCGGCGGCGCGCGAGCTCGCGCAAATCGGCGTTCGCGTGCTGGCGATCGCGCCCGGCATTTTCTCGACCCCGATGCTGCGCGCGCTGCCGCCGGAAGTGCAGGCGAGCCTCGGCGCCTCGGTGCCGTTCCCGAAACGATTGGGCGCCCCCGAGGAATTCGCCGCGCTGGTGCTGCACATGGTGCGCAACGCCTATCTCAACGGCGAGGTCATCCGGCTCGACGGCGCGCTGCGCATGGCGCCGAGGTGAGCGGTCTCGGCCTCGTGTCCCGGGCGCGGTGCAGCACGCAGTGCTGCACCGCTGAACCGGGACCCATATGTTTGAACATTCCTGGACCCCGGATCTGCGGTGCACCGCTCCGCGCTGCACCGCGTCCGGGGAAAGCCCCATGCTGATCAACTCCCGCAACATCCGCATCCAATGGGGCGACTGCGATCCGGCCGGGATCGTGTTCTTCCCGCGCTATTTGGCGATGTTCGACGATTCGACCGCGATGCTGTTCGAGCGGGCGCTCGGCGTGACCAAGTTCGAGCTCATCCAGCGCGAGCACTTCTCCGGATTCCCGCTGGTCGACATCCGTGCGCGGTTCCTGATCCCGTCACGGTTCGGCGACGACGTCGTGGTGGAATCCGGCGTGTCGGAGTTCCGCCGCTCGAGCTTCGACGTGCAGCACCGGCTGCTCAAGGCCGGGGAGCTCGCGGTCGAATGCCACGAGACGCGGGTGTGGACGTTCAAGGACGCGGACGGACGGATGAAGGGCGTGCCGATCCCCGAGGAAATCCGCGCGAAGTTCGCGTGAATTCTAGTCCTCTATTTGACGCACAGCTGAGAGCGCAGGCTCCCTCTCCCCAGCGGGGAGAGGTGAAGCGCGGCCGGCTCGCCGCCCCTGCTCAATCTCCACGCTTCCGAAGTCTACTTCCCGCGCCCCGCGCGGCGCGCACGGATCGGCTCACAGCGGCCGAGGAACAGCACGCGCATCGCTTCGGTTGCGGGGCCGAGGGCGGTCGCCGGAACAATCGTGCTCCGCCGGTAAAGGTCGGCCCAGAATTTCGTGTTTTCCGGGCTCACGGCGCCGCCGAACTGAAACGAATGGGCCGCAATGTCGAGCAGGACGCCGCTGCAGTAGCCCTGGAGATGCGGGTACTTGCGGCAGTCGGGCGCATAGACCTGCGCGCGATCGAGATCGACGAACACGGTGGCGGCGCGCGCGAGCGCATCCCCGAAGTCGAGCGCGCCGCGGCAGCGCAGCAGCGTGCCCGGCGGCGGCTCGCTGGCGCGGGTGCTCTGCGGCGCGCAGAGGATGCACACGAGAATCGCCGCGGCAAGACCACGGCAGCCAAGGCGGACATGCGGCATGCGGGCGGGCTCCGAGAACGGATGCCCACTCTAGCACGGACGACGCAGGGCGGATCAGCCGCGGCTGTCCGTATTCCGCTGTCTGTCCTCCGTCCGCCGATTCTCTCTCCCCCCATGGTGTGCTTCGGCGCGATCGGGGGCATCGATGAGCCGCTCGAACCCGAGCGCATAGGCGCCCCAGGTCGACCCGATCGCGGCAATCCAAAACAGCATGGGTTCGCTCTTGCGTTGTTTCAAAGAAAAACGCAGCAACGCGCATTGTTTGTGCCTGCCCGCTGCGCCTCTATAGAACGCGCGGACCGCAAAAAACGTTCGGCATTCCGCCGCGTTCACAACCGGGAGAACGCGGGAACAAATCGCCTTTTTGGTGCGCGGGATTGATGCCGGCCCCGAGTATTGGCATGCTCCCGCCACGTCGTTTTTGAAGCGGCGCCCGGAGTCTGCCATGGCCATCCCCGCACGCGAGATCGAACCAGACCAAAGCCTGGCCACCGGGCTCGGGGCCCGGCTCGCCTGCCGCCGCGGCAGCCTGCGCGGCACCACCGCGGGGGTTGCGCCCGGCTACGTGCAGGGCAATCTCGCCGTGCTGCCCCAGGACCTGGCGGCGGATTTCCTGCGTTTCTGCCAGGCCAATCCCAAGCCCTGCCCGCTGATCGGCGTTTCCGACGTCGGCAATCCGCGCATCCCCTCGCTCGGCCTCGACCTCGACATCCGCTGCGATCTGCCGGGCTATCGGGTGTGGAAGGACGGCGAGCTCGTCGAGGAGACCGCCGATGTGAGCAAGTGGTGGCGCGAGGATCTCGTCGCCTTCGTCATCGGCTGCTCGTATTCGTTCGAGGAGGCGCTGATCGAGGACGGCATACCGCTGCGCCATGTCGAGCAGCGCGTGCGCGTCCCCATGTACCGCACCAACATCGCCTGCACGCGCGCCGGGCGCTTCTCCGGCCCGATGGTCGTCTCGATGCGCCCGATGAAACCCCAGCACGCCATCCGGGCGATCCAGATCACCTCGCGGTTCCCGGCGGTGCACGGCGCGCCGGTCCATGTCGGCCTGCCGGAGCTGATCGGCATCAAGAATCTCGCCAAGCCGGATTATGGCGATGCGGTCGAGGTAAGAGCCGACGAGCTGCCGGTGTTCTGGGCCTGCGGGGTGACACCGCAATCGGTGATCGCCAATGTCAAGCCGCCGTTCGCCATCACGCATGCGCCCGGCGCCATGCTGGTGACCGATCTCAAGAACCGGCAGTTCGCCGTCTTGTAAGAGATTCAAGGGAGGAAATGTCATGAATCTGCATCGCCGTGCCGTCCTGATCGGAGGCGCCGCTTCGCTGACTGTGCTCTCGACGCGCCTCGAAGCCCAGCAGCCCGAAGTCGTGGTCGGCGCGCTGTATCCGCTCTCCGGCGCCAGCGCCCAGATCGGCATCGACGCCAAGCAGGCGTTCGAGACCGCGCTCGACATCGTCAACGCCAGCCACGATCTCGATCTTCCACTGGCGAAAACCGCGGGTCTCCCGGGGCTCGGCGGCGCCAAGCTGCGGCTCGTCTACGCCGACCACCTGGGCGATCCCCAGACCGGGCGCGCCGAGGCCGAGCGGCTGATCACCCAGGACAAGGTCGCCGCGGTGATCGGCTGCTACCACAGCGCGGTGAGCGCCACCGCGAGCCAGACCGCGGAACGCTACGGCGTGCCGTTCATGTGCGCGGATTCTTCCTCGCCCAACCTGCAGCGCCGCGGGCTGAAATTGTTCTTCCGCGCCTCGCCGCACGACGAGATGTTCTCACAGGCGATGTTCGACATGCTCGACAGCCTGCGCAAGAAGGGCCAGACGATCGAGACGCTCGCCTTGTTCCACGAGGACACCATCTTTGGCACCGATTCCGCCAACGTGCAGCTCAAGCTCGCCAAGGACCGCGGCTACAAGGTGCTCGCCGACATCAAGTATCGCGCCAATTCGCCCTCGCTCACCGCGGAGGTGCAGCAGCTCAAGGCCGCGAATGCCGACGTGCTGATGCCGTCGAGCTATACCACCGATGCGATTCTCTTGATGCGCACCATGAACGAGCTCGGTTACAAGCCGAAAGCGATCATCGCGCAGTCGGCGGGATTTTCCGAGCAGGCGTTCTACACCGCCGTCGGCCCGCTCGCCGAAGGCGTGATCACGCGCGGCAGCTTCTCGCTCGATCTGGTGACCAAGCGGCCTTCGGTCGGCGCCGTCAACGACATGTTCAAGAAGCGTTCGGGCAAGGATCTCAACGACAACACCTCCCGGCAGTTCATGGCCATGCTGGTGCTCGCCGATGGCATCAACCGCGCGCAGGCGACCGACGGAGAGAAGATCCGCGCCGCGCTCGCCGCAACCAATATTCCCGGCGAGAAGACCATCATGCCGTGGAGGGACGTCAAGTTCGACGAGCAGGGCCAGAACAACGACTGCGATCCGGTGCTGCTGCAATGGCTCAAGGGCAAGTTCGTCACCATCTTCCCGCCCCAGGCCGCGGTCGCCGAGGTGCTGTGGCCGATGAACAAGGCGTAGCCAGGCGCAACGGAGGACAGCCGACGTTCCCCGGACGCGGTGCAGCGCGAAGCGGTGCACCGCTGATCCGGGGCCCAGGTTCTTGATGATCCCATCATGGGTCCCGGGTCTGCAGCGCATCACTTCGTGGTGCGCTGCGCCCGGGACACGAGTCAGAAATTCATGCTCACCCCCGAGATCGTCATCCAGAGTCTCGCGAGCGGCCTGTTGATGGGCCTGCTCTACGGCCTGATCGCGGTGGGGCTCGCGCTGATCTTCGGCCTGATGGACATCGTCAATTTCGCCCACGGCGAGTTCCTGATGGCGGCGATGTACGCGACGTTCGGGCTCGCGGTCTTTGCCGCGCTCGACCCGCTGCTCGCCGCGCCGCTCGTCGCCGCGGCGTTGTTCGCGTTCGGCGCGCTGATCTATCTCGGCGTGATCCGCTTCGCCATGCGGGCCAAGGCCAACATCGGCATGGTGCAGATCTTCGCCACGTTCGGGCTCGCCATCGTCATGCGCGGCCTGGCGCAATATCTGTTCACGCCCGACTACCGCTCGATTCCGGCTTCCTGGCTCGGCGGCAAGACCGTGAACCTTGCGGGCATCTATCTGCCCGCGCCGCAGCTCGCCGGCGCGCTGATCTCACTCGCAGCCTTCGTCGCGCTCTATTTCCTCATCAACCGCACCGATTTCGGCCGCGCGCTCGAGGCGACGCGCGAGGATTCCGGCGCGGTGGCGCTGGTCGGCATCGACCGCAACCGCGTGTTCGCGCTCGGCTGGGGGCTGGGCGCGGCGCTGGTCGGGCTCGCCGGCGCCGTCATGGCGATCTTCTTCTACATTTATCCCGACGTCGGGGCCTCGTTCGCGCTGATCGCCTATGTCACCGTGGCGCTCGGCGGCTTCGGCAGCGTGTTCGGCGCCTTCATCGCCGGCATCCTGGTCGGCCTGGTCGAGGCAGCGACCGCGATGGTGCTGCCGGCCTCGCTGAAATCCGTGGGCATTTACGCCGTCTATCTCGCCGTGGTGTTCCTGCGGCCGCGCGGCCTGTTCGGATCGCTGTGATGAAGTACTCCAAAGGGGCGACTCACGGGCACCTGCGAGCGCAGACTCCCTCTCCCCGTAGGGGAGAGGGACGGGGTGAGGGGGATCGGGAAGAAATCGATTTCAAGGATCGTGCCCCCCTCACCCGCCCGCTTCGCGGGCGACCTCTCCCCACCGGGGAGAGGTGGAGTTCGTTGCGCCGCTCTCCATCACAAAGATCCTCAAGCGATCTCACGATCGGGGTTCATGGGTTCCGGGCTCGCCGCTTCGCGGCGCCCCGGAATGACGAGGCATCGGTGTGATGCGGCCAACCGCGTTTCGCGCCAGACGGCTGCGCGATCTTGTGGTCGCGGTCGTGATCGCCGTCGTGATCGCCGCGCTGCCGCTGTTCGTCACCGACGTCTACGTCCAGAACATCCTGGTGCTCACGCTGATGTATGCGGCGCTGTCGCAGAGCTGGAACATCCTCGGCGGCTATTGCGGCCAGATCTCGCTCGGCCACGCGCTGTATTTCGGCCTCGGCGCCTATACGACCGCGCTGCTGTTCAGCAAGCTCGGGGTGCTGCCCTGGTTCGGCATGGCGGCGGGCGGGATCATCGCGGCGCTGATTGCGCTCGCGCTCGGCTATCCGTGCTTCCGGCTGCGCGGGCATTATTTCGCCATCGCCACCATCGTGATCGCCGAGATCGGCTATTTGCTGTTCCTCAACTGGGACTGGGCCGGAGCGGCGACCGGCATCGATATTCCGATCCGCCGCGACAGCTGGCTCACGTTCCAGTTCACGCGCAGCAAGCTGCCCTACATCTATTTCGCGCTGGTGCTCGCCTGCATCACCTGGCTGGTCACGTTCCTGCTCGAAAATTCCAAATGGGGCTATTGGTGGCGCGCGGTCAAAGACAATCCCGAGGCGGCCGAGAGCCTCGGCGTCGTCGTGTTCCATTCGAAGATGGCGGCGGCCGCCGTCTCCGCGTTCTTCACCGCGGTCGGCGGCAGCTTTTACGCCCAGTTCGTTTCCTACATCGATCCCGACAGCGTCATGAGCTTCCGCTTCTCGCTGCTGATGGCGCTGCCCGCGGTGCTCGGCGGCATCGGCACCCTGTGGGGGCCCGCACTCGGCGCCGCGATCCTCATTCCGCTGACCGAGCTCACGCGCTCCTACATCGGCGGCACCGGACGGGGCATCGATCTCATCGTCTACGGCACACTGGTGGTGGTGGTGGCACTGGCGCGGCCGGAGGGGACGCTGGGCCTGTTCACCCGCCGCCCCGCCCCGGAGGCGCGGACATGAGCAGCTGGTTGGGAGGCACGCTCAGCGCCCATCCTCCCCTGGAGGGGGAGGGTCGACCGCGAGCCAATGCGAGCGGTCGGGGTGGGGTGAATCAAACGTCACCCCACCCCGACTCGACGCTGGCGCGTCTCGCCGACCCTCCCCCTCCAGGGGAGGGTGAAGCGCGCGGGCGGCAAGGCGCTGGCCCATGACCGCGCTGCTCGAAGTGCGGCACGTGACACAGCGGTTCGGCGGGCTGGTCGCCAACCGCGACATTTCCATAACCATCGAGCGCGGCGAGCTGGTCGGCCTGATCGGCCCCAACGGCGCCGGCAAGTCCACCTTGTTCAACCTCATCGCCGGCGTGATGCGGCCCAGCGAAGGCAGCATCCACTTCGACGGCGAGGACGTGACGGCGTGGCCGGCGACCGCGCGCTGCGATCGCGGGCTCGCCCGCACGTTCCAAGTGGTGAAGAGCTTCGACACGATGTCGGTGATCGACAATGTCATCGTCGGCGCGCTGGCTCGCACCACTTCGACCCGCGAGGCGCGCAGCAAGGCGACCGAGGTGCTCGAATTCACCGGACTTGTCCATCGCGCCGAAACACTCGCGAGCGGGCTGATCCCGGCCGAGAAGCGCCGCCTCGAGGTCGCGCGCGCGCTCGCCACCGCGCCAAAGCTCCTACTGCTCGACGAAGTGATGACCGGGCTCACGCCGTCGGAGGCGAAGCGCGGCGTCGAGTTGGTGCGAAAGATCCGCGAGACCGGCGTCACCGTGCTCATGGTCGAGCACGTGATGGAGATCGTGATGCCGCTCGTCGACCGCGCCATCGTACTCGATCTCGGCCGCGTCATCTGCGAGGGCAGGCCCGCGCAGGTGGTGCGCGATGAAGCCGTGATCAGCGCTTATCTCGGGGAGCGCCACCGTGCTCGAAGCGCGTGAGCTAACCGCCGCCTACAGCGGCCTCGTCGCGCTCGCCGACGTGTCGATTACGGTCGCGGCCGGCGAGATCGTGTGCGTTGCCGGCGCCAACGGCGCCGGAAAGTCGACGCTGCTGAAGACCATCGCCGGGCTGGAGCGGCCGCGCTCCGGCGCGATCCTGTTCGAAGGCGAGCGCATCGACCATCTCGCGGCGCATCGCATCACCGCGCGCGGCATCGCCTTCGTGCCGGAGAACCGCCGGCTGTTTCCGCGCCTCTCGGTGCGCGACAACCTGCGGCTCGGCAGCTATCTCTATCGCGGCCGCCCGGATCGCGACGCGCCGATGGCGCAGGTGGTCGCGCTGTTCCCGCGACTCGCCGAACGGCTCGACCAGCGCGCCGAGACGCTATCCGGCGGCGAGCAGCAGATGCTGGCGATCGGCCGCGCACTGATGACGCGGCCGCGCCTGCTCATGCTCGACGAGCCCTCGCAGGGCATCATGCCCAAGCTCGTCGACGAGATCTTCGCCGCCGCCGTGAAAATCCGCGGCGCGGGCACCACGGTGCTGATCGTCGAGCAGCGCGTGACCGAATGCCTGGAGATCGCCGACCGCGCCTATGTGCTGCAGACCGGAAAGGTGATCATGCGCGGCACCGCGGCGGAAATCCGCGACGACCCGGAGATCCGCAAGGCGTATCTGGGGCTGTGATGAAAATGAGCTTTGATCTTTTGCCGCAGCCGAGCCGCAGGCACGCTCTCCCTCTCCCCTTGCGGGAGAGGGTGGTCGATCCGAGTGAAACGAGGATCGACCGGGTGAGGGGTGCGGTCCCAAGATCAGGCAGGAACCCCTCACCCGGCTCGGCTTCGCTATCGCTCCGCCTCGCCACCCTCTCCCGCGTCCAAGTCGGATGTTTCCGACTTGGACCAATCTATAGATGGCCAAACCCGGGAACACCCGGGTTTGGGTAGGGGAGAGGGGAAGCGCGCGAGCTGCGAGTTTGTTAGAAACGGAAAACGGCCATGCCCACGATCGACCTCAATTCGGATCTCGCCGAGGGTTACGGCGCCTATCGGTGCGGCGACGACGATGCGATGCTCAACATCGTCACCTCCGCCAACGTCGCCTGCGGATTCCATGCGGGCGATCCGGAAATCATGGCGCGCACCTTCCGCACCGCCAAGGAGCGCTCTGTTGCGGTCGGCGCACATCCGGGCTTTCCGGACCTGTGGGGGTTCGGCCGGCGCCGCGTGCCGTTCTCGACCGGCGAGATCGAGCGCCTCGTCGCCTATCAGGTCGGCGCCGCGCAGGCGCTCGCCGCCTACGCCGGCCACCGCATCACCTATGTCAAGGCCCACGGCGCGCTCGGCAACATCTCCGAGGTCGACCGCGAAGTCGCCGACGCGGTCGCACGCGCGGTGCGCGCGGTCGATCCTTCGCTCAAATATCTCGCCATCACGCTGAGCGAGCAGTTTCGGGCGATGGAGCGCGCCGGCCTCGAGCCGATCGCGGAGATCTATGCCGACCGCGGCTATACCGAGAAGGGCAGCCTGATCCCGCGCGGGCAAAAGGGCGCCATGATCGAGGATCCCGACGAGGCCGCCGACCGCGTGCTCGAGATGGTCGAGGCCGGTGCCGTCATCACCGCCTCGGGCGCGCGGCTCAAGGCTCCGATCGAATCGGTGTGCGTGCACGGCGATTCGCCGCATGCGGTCGAATCGGCGCGGCGCGTCCGGGAGAGGCTGGAAGCCGCCGGGATCGAGCTGGCGCCGTTCTCGAAGCTGTGAAGTTGTACAGCGAGAGCCGCGCCGCATACGCGCTTGCCCTCTCCCCTTGTGGGAGAGGGTGGCGAGTTGCGAGCCGTGCGAGCAACGAGCCGGGTGAGGGGTTGTCGCAAACAAGAACCCCTCACCCGGTCGATCCTCGTTTCACTCGGATCGGCCACCCTCTCCCACAAGGGGAGAGGGGGGAGTTTGCGGCCCGTCTCGGACTCCAATTAGCGCAATTCCAAACATGAGCTCTACCGCCCCCATCACCTACCCGCGCTATCTCGACGCCGGCGAGGCCGCGCTGGTCGTCGAGTTCGGCGAGACTGCCGACCCGGCCGTCAATGCCCAGGTGCTGGCGCTCGACGAGGCCATCCTGGCGCTCGCGCTCGAGGGCGTGCGCGAGACGGTGCCGACCTATCGTTCGCTGATGATCCATTACGATCCGCTGCTTCTCGCGCGCGCGAATCTGGTGGCGGCGATCGAGCAAATCGAGGCGGCGCATCCCAGGCCGCGCGAGCCGAAAGCGCTGTGGACCCTGCCGTGCTGCTACGCGCCGGAATTCGCCGAGGATCTCGTTCGCATCGCCGAGCTGACGAGGCTCGATCCCGAGCGCGTGGTCGCGCTGCATTCCGGCGCGACCTACCGGGTCTATATGTACGGCTTCGCCCCGGGCTTCTGCTATCTCGGCGGCGTGCCGGATGCGCTGAAAATCTCGCGGCGCGAAAAAGCGCGGCCGCCGCATCCGCCCAACACCGTTTTGCTCGGCGGCGGCCTGACCCTGGTGTCGACCTTCGCGATGCCGACCGGCTGGTACCTGATCGGCCGCACGCCGGAGCGAATGTTCGCGCCCGCGCGCGAGCCGATTTTTCTGGTCGAGGTCGGCGATGCGCTGAAATTCGAGCCGGTCGACGCCGCGACTTTCGCGGCGCTCGACGCACGCGCCACCGCCGGCGAGATCGTCGCGACGCGGAAGCAACTGCGATGAGGCCCGCCGAACTGCGCGATCGTTTCCCGGGCGCAGCGCAGCACGAAGTGGTGCGCTGCAGACCCGGGATCCACGCCGAATATCCTGGACCCCGGATCTGCGGCGCACCGCTCCGGGGCGAGCCCCTGCGCGCTGCACCGCGTCCGGGGAACGCATCCCCGTCATGAGCGCGCTGCTGCTGCGCGTGCTTTCCGCCGGGCCCGGCGTGACGCTGCAGGACGGCGGCCGACACGGATATTTGCGGTTCGGCGTCACCGCGGCGGGGCCGATGGACCGGCTCGCGTTTGCGACCGCCAATGCCGCGGCCGGCGCGGAAAGCGGCGCCACCGCGATCGAGGTCTCGCTCGGCGGTATCGAGCTTGCGGCGGACGATGCGGTCTCGTTCGCGATCGCCGGCGGCGCGTTTCGCATCGAGCTCGCCGGCAGGCCGCTGCCGAGCGCCGCGGTGGCGACGCTCGAGCCCGGGCAAAAACTCGTGATCCGGCCGGGCGACGCGGGCGCGTGGTGCTATGTCGCGGTCGCCGGCCGCATCGAGGTTCCCAGAACGCTCGGCTCGACCGCGACCCACACCCGCTCCGGGCTCGGCGGGATTTGCGGCCGCGCGCTCGCGGCCGGCGATGTTTTACCGCTCGCCGAACCCCGCACGCTCGAGCCGAGGTTCGCAACGCTCGACGCACCGTGGCTGGCGCGGGAAGGTTTCAGCGTCCGCGTCGTGCTCGGGCCGCAGGACGATTATTTCACCAAAGCCGCGATCGCGGCGTTCCTGGCCGGCCCGTGGACGCTCTCCACACGCAGCGACCGCATGGCCTATCTGCTCGAGGGGGAGCGCCTGGCGCATGCCAAGGGCTTCAACATCGTGTCCGACGGCATCGCGTTCGGCGCCATCCAGGTGCCCGGCGACGGCAAGCCAGTGGTGCTGATGGCCGACCGCCAGCCGACCGGCGGCTATCCGAAGATCGCCAACGTGATCGGCGCCGACCTCGGCAAAATCGCCCAGCTGCGGCCCGGCGCGCAGATCTCGTTCGCGGCGGTCACCATCGAGGCGGCGGTCGCGGCGCGGCGCGCCGAGGCGCAGATGTTGGCGCACCCGATCCCGCGCGCGCCGCTGGTGCGCACGGAATTCCCTTCGGAGTTTCTGCTCGGACTAAACCTCGTCGATGGCGTGACGACGGACGGGGAGATCGAGTGAACCCGCCGATCATCCCACTGGGAGGGTCTATGTCGCGGAGCGCAGCCGCAACCTCCACCTTTCCCCGGCGGAGAGAGAGCCTGCCCCGGACTTGATCCGGCGTCGATCCTCGCCGGGCGCGGGGATAACGATTTTGTTCCGTGGAACAATCCGAAACCGACTTACTTCATAGGATCGTGATCCAGGGAGGCATAGCCATGAATCCGCGCTTCGCATCGAAAGCCACATCGGCCCTCGCGCTGGGCCTCCTCATCGCCATCGGCAGCGCCGGCGCGCAGCAGCAAGTGCCCTCCCCCGCGCCTTCGGCGCAGACGGCCGCGGACGCCGACAAGGGCACGTTCCTGCTCACCATCTTTCTCAAGCACGACCAGTCGAAATCGCTCGAACAGATTCAGGCGCAGCTGCGCTCCCAGGGCTTCTACAAGGCGTTCCCGCCGCCCAACATCGAGGTCGTGAGCTGGTACGTGATCATGGGCATCGGCCAGGTGGTCACGCTGCGCGTGCCGGCGGAGCGGCTGCGCGAGGTCAACCGCGTGATCGAGCAGACCGCCTGGGGCGGCTACCGCACCGAGTTCTATCCGACCTACGATTACAAGGCGGTCGGCGAGGATCTGCACGCCAAGGCACAGTCGCCGTAAGCCCGGCTAGGGTGGGGCAACAAAAGCTCACTGCAAGGCTTGCCCGCGGCCCCCGCGTTTGTGAGGGCCGATTTTGCCCACGCGGCCATGCCTGCGTGCACGGCGAATCGCGCGCGAGGCGGGCGAAGCGTAAACGAAGCGTTAAGCGCGCGCCGCATACGATCCGTTAAACCCGGCAGGCGTAGCATGCCCCCCGTTGCACAAGGGAAATGCCGCATGGTTGCACAGCTGGCATTCATGCTCTCGGTCGCTCTGATCGCCGTGACCGGTGTCACGTTCGCGGCGAGCCAGCTTTACGGCCACGGCTTTCACTGGGCCGACCAGGTCTGCAACGGCGCGCCGACGCTGTGCGCCGACCCGGCCGCCGTCGGCGCCGTGACCGCCGCGGTGGTCGCCGCGTATTTCATTTTGCGGGAGCTGGAAGTCTAAGCGCGGAACGTCGCCTGGCTCACGCCTCGAGCATCGCGCGGATGCGGGCGGCGAGCGCGTCGACCGCGAACGGCTTCGTTACCATGGCCATGCCGGGCGCCAAAAAGCCGTGCGCCAGCGCGGCGTTCTCGGCATAGCCGGTGATGAGCAGGAATTTCAGGTCGGGCCTGATCTCCCGGGCGGCGTCGGCGAGCGCGCGGCCGTTCATGCCGGGGAGCCCGACGTCGGTCACGACGAGGTCGACGCGGGCGTCCGACTGCAGGATCTTCAGTCCCGCAGCACCGTCGCTCACGGCGAGCCCCGCAAGGCCGAGCTCGGCGAGCACGTCGAGCACGAGCTCGCGCACCGCGGCTTCGTCCTCGATGACGAGCACGGTTCTGCCTGCTCCGGTCCCCCTCGCCCCAACCCCAGGATCAGGTCCGGGGCAGGCTCTCTTCTCCCCGCCGCGGGCGAGAGGGAGCCCAGCTTGCGTGCTCGGCTCGGCCTCGGCTTGCTCAGCGCCAGCCCCCCTCACCCCAACCCTCTCCCCAGTGGGGAGAGGAGATCCGGCCTGCGTTTGATTTCCGGGCATGCCCAGACCTTCCGTCCGGTGACCCCCCTCCCGATCCCGTCCCCTCAAGTGGGGAGAGAGGCCTGCCGACCCGGCCTCGCCGTCACCTCCGGCCTGTGTTCGGGGTTCTCCCGCGCCAGCGCCGCTCGCGACCGGCGTCGTCTCTGCCGCCGCCCTGAGATGGCGCGGCAGATACAGCTCGACCGTCACACCCTGGCCGGGCGTGGAGTCGATGCGCACATGGCCACCCGATTGCTTGGCGAAGCCGTACACCATGGAAAGCCCGAGCCCGGTGCCCTGGCCGATCGGCTTGGTGGTGAAGAACGGATCGAACGCGCGCGCGACGACCTCCGGCGTCATGCCGGATCCGGTATCGGCCACCGTCATGCACACGTATTCGCCGGGTTTCAGATCGAGGTAGCGCGAGGAGACCGCGTCGATCTTGGCGTTGCGCGTCCCGATCGCCAGCTTGCCGCCCGAGGGCATCGCATCGCGGGCGTTGATGGCGAGGTTGAGCAGCACGGTCTCGAGCTGATTTGGATCGCAGAACGTGAGCCACAGCCCGGGCGCCGGCGAAAACTCCATCGCGACCCCCTCGCCGATCGAGCGGCGCAGCAAATCTTCCATCGAAGCAACGAGGTTGTTGACGTCGAGCGGCCGCGGGTCGAGCGGCTGGCGGCGCGCGAAGGCGAGCAAGCGGTGGGTCAGCGCCGCCGCGCGGTTCGCGGAGCTCGTAGCCGCTTCGACGTAGCGCCCGACCTCGCCGAGGCGGCCCTGGCGGACCCGCGCCTGCAGCATCTCCAGCGAGCCGAGAATGCCGGTGAGCAGATTGTTGAAATCATGCGCAATGCCGCCGGTGAGCTGGCCGATCGCCTCCATCTTGTGCGCCTGGCGCAGCTGGTCCTCGGCGCGGCGCAGCGCCTCGGCCGCCTCCTTCTCGGCGGTGACGTGCCGGCCGATCACGTAGATGAGGCCGTCCTGGGCGGTCATGGTCCAGGAGATCCAGCGCCACGAGCCGTCCTTGTGGCGGAAGCGGTTCTCCATGCGCACCGTGGGAACACCCTCGGCGAGCCGCGCGCGCCCGGCCTCGGAATGCGGCGCGTCGTCGGGATGGCGCAGCTCGGTGACATGCATCGCGCGGATCTCGTCCTCGCTCCAGCCGAGCACCGCGGTCCACGCGGGATTGACGCTGAGAAAATAGCCGTCGAAATTCGAGACGCCGAGCAGGTCCTCGGAGACGCGCCAGATGCGCTCGCGCTCGCGCGTCTTCTGCACGACCTGGGCTTCCAGTGTGTCGTTGAGTTCGATCAGCGCCTCTTCGCTCGCGCGCAGCGCCGCCTCGGCGCGCACGCGCTCGGTGGTCTCCACCACCGTGGTCAGCACGCCGCCGATGCCGCCGGGCGCGGTCTCGTCGGGCATCGGGCTGTAGCTGATGGTGAAGCGCGCGTCCTCCCACTCGCTGCCGCGGCGCCGCACCCGCCACGGCAGGTCCTCGGCGAAGAACGCCGGGCGCCGGCCCGCGAGGATGTCCTCGTTGAGCGGCCCGAGCTCCCCGTAAATCTCCGACCAGGCCTCGCGCAGCGGCTTGCCCAGCATGGCCGGGTGCTTGTCGCCCAGGATCGGCCGGTAGGCATCGTTGTAGATCAGGATCAGCTCGGAACCCCAGCGCACCGCCTTGGGAAAGCCCGACGCCAGCACGAGCCCGACCGCCCATTTCAGCGCCGGCGACCAGCGTTCCGGCGGCCCGAGCGGCGTTTGGGCCCAGTCGAACTCACGCACGCGGCGCGCCATCTCGCCTTCGCGCTCGCCCTCGGCGGCAAGGGGCGCGAACGCCGGCTCTCCGGGCGCATCGGCAGCCGCCGCAGCACCGGCGCCGGACGCGGCGCCGGCAGGCACCACGATGGGGGGCGAGGACGACGGGGGTTTCAGAATGGGCTCCATCGATTGCGTACAACGAACTCAGACGGCTTTGGTGCCGCAGCCGCCTCGGGTCGAGATGCTGTGCTGAAGAAATGCTTGCCGGCCCCGGAGCTCAAATGGGCGGGGGCGAGGCGTGGCCGCAGACGACTCCCTCCCCGCTTGCGGGGAGCTGGGGGGCCCCTCCCGGCTAGCGCCGGGTGATCCCGAGTTCGGCCAGCCTGGCGTTGGCGCGGCGGATGATCAGGAACAGCACGAGTGCCGTCAGCCCCAGACCCGCGCCGAGGAAAATCCAGCGCATGGCGCCGCCGCCGCTCCCCGTCTCGCGCCCCAGCGTGCCGAGATACACGTAGAACGCCGCGCCCGGCATGATTCCGAAGAACGTCGCGGCCACGTAGGGTAGAAAGCCCACCTCGGTCGCGCCGAAGAAATAATTCTGCAGGTTGAAGGGCACGAGCGGATTGAGGCGCAGCAGCGCCACGATTCTCCAGCCCTCCTCCGCGACCGCGCGGTCGATCGCGGCGTATCGCGGCTTGTCCCGCAGGAAGCGCCGCAATCGCGCGCGCACCGCGTAGCGCGAGAGAAGAAACGCCAGCGCCGCGCCGAGGGTCGCCGCGACGATGACGAGCGGAAATCCCCAGGCGCCGAACAAAAATCCCGCCGCGATCGACAAGAGCTCCGCCGGCGCCAGCAGCACCACGGCGACGACATAGACGAGCGCGAACAGCACGATGCCCCAAGGGCCGAGCGCGCCGATCCAGGCGTCGAATGCCACGACCCATTGCCGCGCCGGCAGCGCGAACCAGCCCACCGCGACCGCGACCAGCAGCGCGGCAATGAGGAGCAACCAGACGATCGGGCGCATCATGCGCGTGCCAACGGCGCTAGTTGGATGCGGTGCGCATCCTCTCGCGCGCTTCACCCTCCCACCGAACCCGGGTGTTCCCGGGCTCGGCAATGAGGGACTTGTCGACATCGGAAACATCCGATGTCGACTGAGGGGGAGGGTCGGCAGCGAGCAAACGCGAGCTGCCGGGGTGGGGTGAGTCCGCTTCACCCCCACCCGGCTCGCGTCTTCCGACGCTTCGCCGACCTCCCCCCTCCAGGGGGAGATGGGAGCTTGCGGTCGGCGCCGAACTTCCCGTGCAGGAGCCGCCGCCGAACACGCAAAACTGCGCGCAATGCGGATGGTTGAGCGGCACCTCCCGCGCCGCCTCGCGCAAGCTGCGGCCGAGCTCGAATTGCGGATCATAGGGAATGAGCGTGCAAGCGACCACCGCCGGATGCGCGCTGCCCTTGCGCTTGATCACCATGCGCGAGGAGGCACACATCGGTCGCCCCGGCGTTGTGTCGAGCAGCTCCCAATCCGCGGCGGTGATCTCCGGGGCGTCGGCATGCGAATCCATCTCCGGAAACAGCAGCAGATCCGCGGGATTCCTCGCATCGAGCGCTATGCCGTGCTCGGCAAAGAGTTTCGTGAAACCCTCGCGCTCGGCGTCCTGATCCTCGCCCCACATGGTGCGGCCTGCGACCGTGACGTTGAAGCCGTTGCGGGCCAGCCATTGCAGGCCCTGCAAGGTCGGCCGGAACGAGCCGGGGCCGCGCTCGTCCTCGTGGCGCGTTTGCGTGAAATGATCGAGCGAGACCCGAAACTGCAGCTTGGCGCCGCAGCTCACCCGAAGCGCCAGCAGTTCGGCCTTGCGGCGCTGCATCGGCCGCATGGCGTTGGTGAGCACGAGCACGCGGAAGCCGCGAACAGCGCAATCCTCGATCATGGCGAGGAGATCGGGATTGAGGAACGGCTCGCCGCCGGTGAAGCCGATTTCCTCGGTGCCGAAACGGCCGCGCGCGATCTCGTCGAGATAGTCCGAGACTTCGGCGCGCGACAGATAGATCAGCCGGTCGTTGCGCGGGCTGGATTCGATATAACAATTGCGGCAGGCGATGTTGCACATGGTGCCGGTGTTGAACCACAGCATCTCGAGCTGTTTCAGCGCGACGCGTGCGCGCGGCTCACCGCCGGCGGTGCGCAATGGATCCTTGAACTTGGGCGGCCGCAGCGGCGCGACATTGTCGCGGGCCGGATCGGGCCAGGCTTGCTCGACCATAATCGCGCGTGTGCGGCGCGGCGGCGTTGCCTCGGCCGGCGCGCGCCACAGCGCATGCCCCTCTTGGAGCGAGACGCCGCGCTCGCGGATCTCCCGATAGGGCAGCACGTCGCAGCTCGGCCACAGGCCGGCGAGGAGCGCCAGCGCATATTCCTCCGGCAGGCCGGCCGCGCGCATCTTGCGCGCCGCCGTCGCATGATCGTAGCCGAGCGCGCGATGCTCGATGCGCAAGCCGCTCGCTTGCGGAATCAGCAGACTGAACCAAACCCGCGGCGTGCCGTCGTTCGCCGGCATGCCGATCGCGCCGGCATTGTGCCAGAGCTTTCCGCCGATCATTTGCGTGAACGGCAGGCCGCAGTGGCCGCCAATGATGCCGTCGGCGCCGGACGTCGCGAGCTCCACGGCTTTGATGGCAGCCGCCGTCGATGCAAACAGAAAGCGGCTGATCAGGGTGACGCCGCCATGCACCACCGCGAGCCGCCGGCCGTCGACGGCAAGATCGATGCGGCGGGGCAGGCTCACCATCCAGGCACGGGCGTCGCCGTCGAGCGTGCGGTCGGCATGGGCGAACCAGGCCGCTGCGAGCTTGTCGCAGGCGCTTCCGGGGAGGAACCCGCAGCCGCAATCACTGCTGCGCGCGGCCAGGCTCTCCTCGCAATTGCCCATCACTACCCGCGCGCCGGATCGCCGCACGAGATCGACGGTCGCCGCCGGATCGGCGCAATAGGCGACCACGTCGCCGGTGCAGATCATGCGCTCGCCCGGAACGCGGAGGCGCGCGGCTTCCGCGAGCAATGCGCGCATCGCCTCGAGATTGCCGTAGGGCCCGCCGAACACGATCGCGGGCCCGTCGAGCTGCAGCAGTGGGCGATCTTCCCTGCTTCCCGCCAAGGGCGGAGCAAACGGCTGATTCATTGATACCTTGCTCTCGCGCAGCATCGGAGCCTCGATTTGCCTCCTTTGCCATCGGGTCTCTCGTTCGTCCAGCCGGTAGGCGGTCCATACATTCACGTTTGCGTTTACCGGGAGAGCGATCTCGGGCTGCCATCGCCCGCGTATCCGGGCGACCCAGCAATGCCGATGGATGGAGTTTTACTCGATCGCATTCCCTGGCCGCCGCGGTTACCGGGTGCGCCGCATTCGCGGGGCATGACAGGACGGGGTATACAATGCGCCGAGGAGCGAAGATCGATGCCTGCCGCGCTGATCGAGATCGAAACCTTGAGCAAGTCGTTCGACGGCGGAAAAAGCTTCGCCGTCCGCGACGCCAGCGTGAGCGTCCGGCTCGGCCTATTCGTGGCCCTGGTGGGAGGGTCCGGGTCCGGCAAGACGACGCTGCTCAAGAGCATCAACCGGCTGATCGAGCCCGATAGCGGCGAAGTGCGGATCGAAGGCGAGCCGGTCGGCCGGGCCGATCCGCCGGCGCTGCGCCGGCGCATCGGCTATGTGTTCCAGGACATCGGCCTGTTCCCGCACATGAGCGTCGCCGAGAACATCGGCATCACGCCGCAGCTCTTGGGCTGGCCGCAGCAAGGGATCGCCGGGCGCATCGCCGAGCTTCTCGACCTCGTCGGCCTGCCGCAAAGCTACGGGCCGCGATTCCCCGCCGCGCTGTCGGGCGGCGAGCGCCAGCGCGTCGGCGTCGCCCGCGCTATCGCGGCGCGGCCGAAGATCGTGCTGATGGACGAGCCGTTCGGCGCGCTCGATCCGATCACCCGCGACGCGCTCGGCTCCGCCTATCGGACGCTGCACGAGAAACTCGGCCTCACCACCATCATGGTGACCCACGACGTGCAAGAAGCCGTGCTGCTCGCCGACGAGATCGTGGTCATGAAGCGCGGCCGCGTGCTGGCGCAGGATATTCCCCGCGCGCTGCTCTCGGAGGAGGCCCACCCCGACGTGAGGGCGCTGATGGCGATGCCCAAGCGCCAGGCCGAGCGCATCCGCGCGGTCATCGGCGAGGGTGAGCCGCCATGAACGAGCGCATCGCCCAGGCGCTCGGCCTGCTGCCGAATTATCTGGCGCAGCATGTGCTGCTCAGCGCCGCGGCGCTGGCGCTCGGCGTCGCGCTGAGCCTGCCGCTCGCCGTGATCGCCTCGCGTTATGCGCGGATCCGCTGGCCGATCCTGGCCGCGGCGAGTCTCGTCCAGACCATTCCGGGCCTCGCCTTGCTCGCGCTGTTCTATCCGCTGCTGCTGGGGCTCTCGACCCTGACCAAGGCGCTCGTCGGCGTCGGCGTGCCGGCACTCGGATTTCTGCCGTCGCTCTCGGCGCTCACGCTGTATTCCATGCTGCCGATTCTGCGCAACGGCGTCGCCGGCCTGACCGGATTGCCGCCGGCCATCCTCGAAGCCGCGGACGGGGTCGGCATGACGCCGCGCCAGCGGCTGTTCCGGGTCGAGGCGCCGCTCGCCGCCCCGATGGTGATGGCGGGCGTGCGCACCGCGGCGGTGTGGACCATCGGCGCGGCGACGCTCTCGACCGCGGTGGGGCAGACGAGTCTCGGCAATTTCATCTTCTCCGGGCTGCAGACCGAGAATTGGATCTTCGTGCTGTTCGGCTGCGCGGCCGCCGCGGCGCTGGCGCTTGCGGCCGACCAGTTGCTCGGCCTCGTCGAGGCAGGCGCGGCGCGGCGCGACCCGCGCCGGTTCGGAGCCGGGGTTGCCGGGCTGGCGCTCGGAACCGCCGCCGCGCTGCTGCCGCTGTTCGCGGGCGCGGGCAAAACCTACGTGATCGGCGCCAAGAATTTCAGCGAGCAATTCATCCTTTCCGAGCTCATCGGCGAGCGCCTCGAACACGAGGGAGTTTCCGTGCGCCACACCGACGGGCTCGGCTCGGCGGTGGCATTCCGGGCGCTCGCCAACGGCGACATCGATTGCTACGTCGATTACTCCGGGACGCTGTGGACCAACGTGCTGGAGCGCCGGGATTCGCCGTCGCGCGAAGCGATGCTCGCGCAGCTGACCCGCGAGCTGAAAGAACGGTACAGCGTGACCCTGCTCGGAGCGCTCGGTTTCGAGAACGCCTACGCGCTCGCCATGCGGGCCGACCGCGCGGCGGCGCTCAAAGTGCGCACGATCGTGGATCTTGCCCGCGAGGCGCCGCAGCTCAAGCTCGGCAGCGACCTGGAGTTCCTGAGCCGGCCGGAATGGGCGGCGCTGCGCGACGCCTATGGGCTCCGTTTCCGGGTCGAGCGCTCGTTCAATCCGACCTTCATGTATCGCGCGCTCGAGGACGGCGAGGCCGACGTCATCTCGGCGTTTTCCAGCGACGGCAGGATCGCCGCGCAGAAGCTCGTGGTGCTCGCCGACCCCAAGCACGCGATCCCCGCCTACGACGCCGTGATCCTGCTCGCGCCGCAGCGCGCCGACGATGCGGTGCTCAGGCAGACGCTCCAGCCGCTGATCGGCGCGATCCCGGTCGAACGGATGCGGGAGGCGAACCTCATGGTCGATCGCGATACCGACAAGGCCTCGCCCAAGGACGCCGCCAGGTTCCTGGCTAACGCGCTGCAGCTGCCGGGCTCGTGATTGCAACGCGGGTCATTCCCAGCGACGTGCGCAGCGGTTCGCGGCCGGGGTCGCGTTGGATTTTCCCGTAATCCGTTTTTGCCACGAGCTACAGGCCGAGCTCGAGAAGCGCGAAGCGCCTGTTTGACAGCGGCAGCCCAGGTTACTGCCTGCGAGCCGGAACGTGAAATCCGCTGTCGGCGACGGTGGACTCGGAGTCGTCACGCGGACCCGGCCGGCGCACGCAGGCTGCCTCTCGATGTGACGAAATCGGGAAACTGACTATCCTCCACGTCAGCTTAGGAAGAGACAGTTGCCCCTGCCGGGAATTTTGATCCGGATTGCCGCTCATCACCGCGCTTTTTCAACTGACAACAGGCTTATTCATCAGAAAACAACCATCTTGACGGCGTTAATATTATCACGATTAGCTCTTGCGAGCGGCGCGCAAATGCTTTATTTGGAGGTACCGTGATAGATCAGACAGGAGATTGATGATGGCTGCACGAAGAAAGATCACTCGTCGCGAGTGGACGAAGGGCGATGTCCGCCAGCTGAAATCGCTGGCCAAGAAGGTTCCGGCGAGACAGATCGCCCGCAAGCTGCGCCGCTCGGAAGGCGCGGTGCGGCAAAAGGCATTCGTGCTGGGGACTTCGCTGGGAACCCGAAAGCGGCGCCGGCGCAAGTGATTTAGGTATCCGGATTCAGCTATTGGAACGCAGGACGGCAGCCAGCGGAGCATAGACGGTGCAGAACCGTCTCCCGTAGCTGCCGTCCTGTTTCCGTGCCTGAAGCCCGGCGGCGACGCGACTCCCGGACTTCCGAGTTCCCATTCCCGAATTTTTCACCCTGATTCCCGATTCCAGATCCGGACATGGCACGCAACAAGAAGCGAGTCCTGGTTCCCAACATCATGGGCGCCGCCGGCTGGGACGTGCTCAAGGCACGCGAGGACGTCGAGCCGGTCGCGTTTCCGACCACGATCTCGGCCGGCGATTTCAATGCGATGCTGCAATCGGACGGCGAGGTCAACGGCGTCATTCTCGGCCTGACGCGCTTCGGCGAGACCGAATGCGCCGGCGCGCGGGGGCTGCAGGTGGTGGCGCGCATCGGGGTCGGCTATGACACCGTCGACGTGGCGGTGCTCACGCGCTGCCGCGTTCCGCTGATGGTGGTCGGCACCGCCAATTCGCCCACGGTCGCCGAGCAGGCGCTGTTCATGATGATGGCGCTGGCGAAACGTGCGGCCCACGTCGACCGCCTGGTCCGGACCGGGCGCTGGAGCGAGCGGCTGAGCGTGCTGCCGGTCGATCTGCTGAGCAAGACCTTGCTCATCGTCGGCTTCGGCCGGATCGGCACGCGCACCGCGAAGCGCTGTCTCGCCATGGAGATGAATGTGCTGGTGTACGACCCTTACGTCCCGGCCGATCAGGTGCGCGCGGCCGGCTGCGAACCGGTCGGCGATCTCGACGCCGCCCTGCCGCGCGCCGACTTCGTCAGCATCCATTGCCCGCGGACCCCGGAAACCGAAGGCATGTTCGGAACCGCACGGCTCGCGCGCATGAAGCCGACCGCGTATCTGGTCAATACCGCGCGCGGGGGTATCATCGACGAGACGGCGCTGTTTTCGGCGCTCACCGGCGGCACGATCGCCGGCGCCGGCATCGACGTGTTCGACCGCGAACCGCCGGCGCCGGACAATCCGCTGCTCAAGCTCGACAACGTCGTCACCGCGCCGCACATGGCCGGCGTCACCCGTGAATCGATCGATCGCATGGCAGCGCAGGCGGTGCGCAACGTGCTCAGCGTGTTCGACGGCAACCCGATCCGCGAGAACGTGATCAATCCCGAGGTCCTGAAGTGAGGCTCTGACTCGTGTCCCGGGCGCAGCGCAGCACACCGGAACTCGGGTGTTCCCGAGTTCCGGCGCGTTTGTGAATGCCGCAAGTCGGAAACATCCGACTTGCGGTGTGGTGCGCTGCTGAACCGGGATCCAAGCGAGGCTGAGATCCTGGACCCCGGATCTGCGGCGCACCGCTTCGCGTTGCGCCGCGTCCGGGGAACGGCAATCACTCTGCGGACGATTCGGCGTCCATCTTGAAGCCGCGGAATGCCCAGGCGGCGGCCAGGCCGAACAGCAGCAGCGCAATCGGCGGCCCGAAAAAGACCACCGGGATGCTCAGGAAATCGCCGACCGTTTTGAATCCGTCGCTCATGGCATGGAGGATCGAATAGATGGCCCAGCCCATGATCCATGCGGCAGACATGAGCAGCCAGACCCGAAACAGCCCGCGACGCCAATTGACCGGCGTCGTTTCTTCCCTCGCCTCGACGAAGGGCCGGCGGCCACCTCGATGGAGAGTCATGGCGGCAGTTCCCGTGATCGCGATTGCCGTGCCATTCTAGTTCCCCCGCCCGCAATTCTCCAGCGCCGCTGCATCGAGCGTCCATTATAACAGAGGATAGCGGCGTCGACCGCGTCGCCATCCTCGCACGCAGAACCGGCGTTGGACGCTATTGGCGCCGTTCACCCGGATTTGGACCACGCGGCTGCTTCCGCTCCGGAGCCAATCCCGGTCCGCGGCCGGGGGCCTCGCGGCTCCCGCGCCATTCCGGCGCCGCCATGCACGGCGGACCCGCCGCGCTCGTGCGCGCGGCCCTGCGGGTCTGCTCGGGCGCTGCGCTCGGTCCGCGCCTTTGTTCCACGCTCGGGCTGCGGCCGCTGCGCTGTTCGGTCGCGGTGCCGGGCCGCAAGGTAGATGCGGTCCCGGGATTCGGGGCTACGAGGGTGCCGACACGAGAGCTCAGCCGCGGCGGAAGAACATCATCCCGAACAGGAAGCCGGCCGCGACTGCAAGCGAGATCGCGGTAAAAGGCTGCCGCTCGATCGAGGTCTTGAGCGCATCGCCGAGCGAGGAAGACGCGTCGCGAACCTGATCGATGGCATCCATGCCGGCCTCCGCGGCCTCGGCGCTTTTCGAACGGAGGGTATCGGCCGCGTGATCGACGGCCTTCGCCATGCCGGAGCGCACGTTTTCTGCGGTCTCGTCGGCCTTGTTCTTGGCGGTGCTGGAGGCTTCCCTCAGTCTTCCGGATACGTCTGACATGGCGATCTCGACAGGTTGGAGTTGGCGGGAAATCCAAAATTCACGGATAGCAACTCGTCCTCATGGTTCCCGTTCTTCCTGGCAACATGCCGGAGGTCAATTTGGTTCCGCGTTGATCGCGGCAAATCGGTCGTGAGGCTCGTTCCGGACGCGGTTACCCGCCCGGCAATGGCGCGCCAGCCGGGAGAAGCGGGATCACCTGGCCCAGCAACTTCCCGGATGCGACGGGGATCGGCAGTGGGCGTGGCGCCCCATGATATCGCGTCGGAGCGGGTTCGCGACAAAACGACCAAGCAGCACGATCGGGCAGAAGGAAAACTCCGGCGGCCTTGCGGCTGCGTGGGAACGGCGCCGGGCGACGGCGAGCCCATAATTTTGTATAGGTATTTAACTCGATTGTTTCGTCGGTTGCGCTGCGGCTTCATCGATCCAGCCGGCCTTGACCCGCGCCTTGATGATCATCGCCCCGCATTCTTCGCGGGACAGCCCGAACCCGGCGAGCACGCCCGCGTGGGTCGTGGACGTGTCGCCCATGGGCTCGGTCCAGCCGTGCAGATCGTCAACGGCGCATCCGGCGAGCTCTTCCAGCGTCTTGATGCCGTTCTCGCCCAAGGCGACCAGCATCGGCGCGGTTACGCCCGGAATTTCTTTGAGTGCATCCTCGACGCCGAGGGCCCTGCACTTGGCTTCGAGCTCGGCTTGGCCGGGCTCAGGCTCCGGCTCGTGACGCACGGCCGTCTTGGGAGCCTGCGCGGGTTTGGCAGCGCTTCGCAGCCAGGAGAACATGTCCCGCCCATCTCATCTCGTTGTCGGCCGGAGCCCGTCAGCCCCGGTGTGGCTCGGGGGCGGGCCTTCATCGGTGCCGGCCGCTCGCACCATGCAGTCTCAAGGGGGCATTCGCGCGCTAGATCGCCAGCGTGAGCAAAGCAATTCCGGTGACCGCCGCCAGCCACGTCATCCACTCGACGGCGTCGAAGCCGAGCAATCGACCGTCCTGCCAAACATACGCCGACATGATTCCGCTCCCCGAAACGTCGGACCGACACTAGCGTTTCTGCGCCCGGCTGGGAGTAAAATTCAGCCGGCTACCGACAGATTCCGGCTCGCTGTGGCCGCGAGGCATCACCTCGTTTCATGGGACCCGTCGAAGCCCTTCCGGCGCAAGCAGGGGCTCTTGGCCCGCCCCGAACGGCCGGGCCGGCCTCGGAGCTTCGGGCAGTTCTTGGATTTGGCCCGGCCTGACGCGGGGAGCCAGAACCTCGAACAGAGCCTCGACGGAAGTGGAAATATCGGACTTGGACCGCGGAGAGGATCGGCTGAGGGGCAACAGAAAATCCGGTACGGTTCCGATCCCCTCCTGGGCGGCCGCGCGCGTAGCCTATGCTTCGCGTCGGCGTTCCATAGACTGCCGCCGCAGGCCCGCCTCCGCCTTTCCATCTGAAAGCCTCGGGCGAGCCGCACTCCGCGCCGGCTCCTTGCCAAAAAAAATCCGCCCGGGCGGACCCGGGCGGAGGACTTAAATTCCGGCGTTAGACCGGAATGATCGCCACGATGCGGAACGTGTTCGGGTCGACGATCACGATCTCGTCGCGCACGATGAAGTACAGGTAGGTACGATATTGCGGAACGATCTCCACCAGCACGGGCGGCAGCGGCCTCGCCTTGACGTGGATGCGCTCCGGGACCGCGGTTCCGACCGAGATCGAGAAGTCCACTTGGTCGACGCGGGCACTCGACTCCTTCACGACGACGTCGTGGACCTTGGTCTTCTGCTCTTGCGAGAGCTGAACCGACCCGGAACTGGACGTCGAGGCCGAGCCGGAGGTCGTGCCCTTGCTGGTCGTACCCGGCTGGGTCTGGGTCTGCGTTGACGGCTTCTGCTGCCCGGTGCTCGACTGCCCGGTCTGCGCGCCGCCCTTCTCCTGGGCCATGCCGGGCTTGCCTTTCTCGGCACCCGTCGGGCCTTTCGCCTTCTCACCAGCCTGGGTCGAGCGCTGCTCCTTGCTCTCGACACCCTTCTTCTCGCCGGCTTCCTTGCCCTGGGCCATGCCGGGCTGCTTGCCCTGTTGGGCCTTGGGGCCTTGCGCCTTCTCGTTAGCCTGGCTGGAGCGTGGCTCCTTGGCCTCGATGCCCTTCTTCTCGGTGCGCTCCTCCCTGCCCTGGGCCATGCCCGGCTTGGCGCCCTTCTGCTCGGAGGCGGCGCCCTTCTGGGTCGAACCCTGGCTCTGGCCCATCTGGCTCGAACCCGAGCTGGCACCCTTCTCGTTGGTCTTGCCGGTTTGTGCACCTGCGAAGGTCGCGCCTGCAATCAGCGCCGCCGCCGCAGTCGTGACCCACAATGTGGTCCTCATGCGAACTTCTCCTTTCCTCTTGATGATTCCCCGTGCCTTCGTGTTTGCCGTACACAACCCGGTACGCGCGCCTTTTGTTCCGAGTCGCCCGGTGCCCAATCCGAGAACATGAACGAATATTCAGCACAGTGCCGGCATTCACCCCCGCGGAACGAACAAGTGCCCCGGCGATTTTTTCAACAGCAAGGCAGGTCGCGGCTAGCGGACGGAAGGGCCTTAACCGAGATGTGCAATTTTCCCATCGAGCCCGAGCTTCACGTGCGCGTGGGTCGCGGACTCACGTTGCGATCGATCGACGAAGCCGCCGAGTTCGCTCGCAGCCTCGCCAAGGAACGCAACAGCCGGGAGTGGGACGGCGTGCTCTACCGGCTCGAGGCCGTGCGCACCCGGGAGGATGCGCGCGATGCGGCAAATGCGCTGCGCGCGCTGCTGGAAGCCGAAGATCTCTTGGTCATGCAAACCGATCAGCCGCGCTGATCCTGCTCCCGCCGGTGCGCGGTCGCCACGGTGCGCCGCAACGGCACTTCGCGCAGAAAGAAGCTCAGCACGAATGCGAACGCCGCAATGAGCGCGGCGATGAGAAAGACGAGGTGCAGTGCGCTCGAGAATGCGTCGATGATCTCCGCGCGAAGCCCGGCCGCAACCCCGCGCATCGTCGATGGCGAGGCGAGCGCCGCCGCGGCGGCGTCGGCCGGGAGCACATGCATCAGCTGACGATGAAACGCGTTGGCGAAGATCGCCCCGAACAGCGCGACCCCCACCGCCCCGCCGATCGAGCGAAACAGGACCGCGCCGGCGGTGGCGACGCCCAGGTGCTCGTGATCGACCCCGTTCTGCACGGCGAGCACCAGGACCTGCATGACCATGCCCAGCCCGATCCCGAGCAGGAGCACGCACAGCATGATGTGTCCGGTGCCGGTGCCGGCGCCGGCGGGAATCCGCCAGAGCAGCAGCAGTCCCGCCGTCATCAGTGCCGTTCCGGCAATCGGGAACGGACGGTATCGGCCGGACCGGCTGATGAATCGGCCGCACACGATCGAGGTCACGAGCACGCCGCCCATCATCGGCGCAAGCTGCAGGCCGGAGCTGGTCGGACTGGCGGAGCGCACCACCTGAAGATACAGCGGCAGATACGTCACCGATCCGAACAACGCCAAACCCACGACAAATCCGATGCCGCTGGAGACGACGAAGATCGGGTTTGCGAACAACGATGGCGGCAGGATCGGCTCGCGCGCGTTGGCTTCCGCTACCGCGAACGCCGCCGTCAGAACCGGGGCGAGCGCAATCAGCCCAAGCACCGGCGCCGAAGTCCATGCCAACGTCGTTCCGCCCAGGCTCGTCAGCAGGACGATCGAGCCCAGCGCCCCCGCGAGCAAAACGGCGCCCGCATAGTCGATCGCATGCGGGCGGCGGGCGACGCGCAGATGCAAAGCGCCGCCGATGACCGCCACCGCCACCACCCCGAGCGGCAGGTTGATGTAAAAGATCCATCGCCAGGTCAGATGGTCGACGAAGAAGCCGCCGAGCAGCGGCCCGACCAGGGTCGCGAAGCCCCATACCGCTCCGAACAAGCCCTGATAGCGGCCGCGATCGCGCGGCGGAATTAGGTCGCCGATCGCGGCCATGACCGTAACCAACAGGCCGCCGCCGCCGACCCCCTGTACGAAGCGGAAGCCGATGAGCTCGGCCATGGTCCGGCTCATGCCGCAGAACGCCGATCCGGCCAGAAACACAACGATCGCCGTTTGCAGGACGATCTTGCGGCCGTAGAGATCGCCGAGCTTGCCGTAGATCGGAGTGACGATGGTCGAAGCGAGGAGATACGAAGTCACGACCCAGGAGAGGTGCGAGAGTCCTCCCAGTTCGCCGACGATCGTCGGCAGCGCGGTCGAGACGATCGTCTGATCGAGCGCCGCGAGCAGCAACACCAGCATCAATGCCGCGAGCACCGGACGCGCCGGCGCCGCTGCGCCCGTGACTGGCGGCTGGTTCGCACTCACGTCGCGCATTCTAGGAGCGCGCGGGCGCGGCGCCAAATACGCCGGGCGCCGCCGACATCGCTTACGTGCGTTGAGTCGGCGGCCCCGACCTCAGATGTCCAGTTCCCGGTAATGCCGGAAAATGCCCATCTCGTTGAACGGTATGCGGCGATCCGAAGCGAGATACGCGGCGATGCGCGGGCGTTCCCTGACCCGATCGTGCACGCCGACGACGCGCGGATGGCGCTTTTCGAGCCGCGCCATGGCCCGCGGCAAGGCGTAGCGCAGGCCGGCGACGACTTGGAACAGGGAGAGATCGGCGTAGGTCGCGGTTCTGCCGACCAGATACTTGCCCCGGCTGCGCTCCAGCACTCGTTCGAAATAGCCGAGATATTTCGGCGCCCGCGATTTCAGAAAATCCTGCGTGCGCCGCCGCGCCTCCTTGCGCTGGTCCTCGTAATAGAGGTTAGACGCGATCGGGTGATGGGTGTCGTGAACCTCCACGATGAAATCCGCGACGGTGAGCTGCAGCTGATGGGTCCACAGCCGGCCGGCCTCGGTCGCCGGAGCAAGGCCGTGGCGAGACCCGAGGAACGCCAGGATGTTCGCGGTCTGGCCGATCAGAAGCTTGCCGGCTTTGAGAAACGGCGGTGCAAACGACGGAGTCTCGACCTTCCCGTCATCGAGCAATTTCAGCATGGCGGACGTGCCGCCACGTTGCCTCGCGACGTCGACATAGCGGGCGCCGGCCTCTTCCAGCGCGAGGCGCACGAACTCGCCGCGGCCCTGGATCTCCGGCCAGTAGTAGAGTTCGTAGACCATTGGATTGCCCTCGCTTCGCTCGAAGCCGCTGGGCGGGATGGAGCAAGCGCTAAGGACCCCGTTTGGGCGCCGCCTTCACGGCGGCCGGGCGCTGCAGGGCTGCCGCGAGCCATTGCTGGACATGCGGGAACGCCGAGAGATCCACGCGCGCCAGGCGGGCCCAGGACAGGATCGAAGCGACGTTGAGATCGGCGACCGTGAAGCTCGAGCCCACCAGGTATCCGGTTCTCGCCAGTGCGTCGTCGAGGACTTTCAGCGGCTTCTCGAGCTGTTGCTCGCCTTCATCCGCAAGCCTGGGATCGCGCATGTCCTCGGGCAAGAACATCCGGTGCAGCAGCGCCGCCAGTGCCGGCTTCTCCACCTCCGTCATCGCCCAAAAGCTCCATTGCAGCGCCTGCGCCTCGCCCTCGATCGTCTTCGGCCATAGGCCCTTGTCGTGCTTCTTGGCCAGATAGAGGTTGATGGCCATGGACTCCCAGAGCTTCAACCCGTCGTCGTCGATCGCCGGGATCCGGCCGTTGGGATTGACCGCGAGATATTCCGGAGTTTTGGCGCTGCCATCGCCGAAATGCACCGGGACGTGCTCGTACTCGAGCCCGAGCTCGTTGGCCATCCAAAGCACGCGGTAGGCCCGCGACCCGGGAACCCCGTAGACCTTCAAATTGCCCATGGTGTCTTGCCCCAATGCTTGTCGTCGGCAGGAAGGATATCCCGCTCCGGTCGTCGGGTCATCCACGCGTACGGGGCGATGTCCGGCTCGCGCAGTCCAGGAACGAGCACAGCGCTGGGATGGCGCCCGGCGAGGCGTTCTTGCAAAACCCTATCCCGCGTCGAAATTTCGGAGATCCCACGGCAGCCTGACGGAACGCTAGACCGTGCGCGGGCGGGCTCGACGAATGGCAAGAGCCGACGAGGCCTGGATCTCGCCAGCGCGCGCCGGCGGCGCGAGATTGCCGGCGGCCGGATCTAGGGGCGAGGACGGCGGCTGATCCAGTCGTCGATCCGCTGCAGCACGCGCTGCTTGAACTCGGCCTTGAATTCGATCTGCGCCACCGCCTTGTCGATCTCGTATTGGGCTCCCTCGGAGGACTCCGCCCGCATTTCTTTGAGCTTGTCGGCGACCTCCTGCGCCGAGGAGGCAGCGGCAACCCGCGGCAGCAGTCGCTCCTGCTGGCTCGCAGACACCTTGGCCAAGATCGCTTGGCGTTTTCCGTATGCCAGTTGCCACACGCGGTCCGGATCATCGCTTTCCTTCGCTGCCGCCGCCAGGAACCGGTCGATCCGGCCGCTGGGCAGGTTGTCGTCGGTCAGCGCGAGGTCCACGGCCTTCTCGATGAGTACCGGGTCATGCGCGCCCGCCAGCGCATAATAGTACAGAAGCTTGGTTTCGGTGTCGGTGGCGCTACGGGCGAGCTTGTGCAGAGCCTCGAACGCATCGGGCGCGTTAGCCGTGGCCGGTTTGGCGTAATAACCCACTACGGTGGCGACAGCTTCCCGCAGCTCCTTGTTCAGGCTTTCGGGATTGTCCTTGGAGGATTCGAAGCTGCCCTGAGCTCTTTTGATCACGTCTTCGTCGCCGAACCGTCCGAGCGTCTTGATCATCATGGCCCGCAGCAGCAAGTTTGCCGGCGTTTCGACCGCCTCGTCCGGCTTCGGTTCCCACGGAAGCCGATCGTAGACGATGTGAAGAAGTTTGCGAGCGTAGGTGCGGAAGGCTTCGCGTCCCGGCTTGCGGCGCTCGAGATCGTCGATCTGCCGCAGCGTGGCGACGACGCGGGTCCACAGCGCCAGGCTGCCGCCGGGGAGATCCGCATAGCCGGTGCGGCGGGTGAGCGTTGCGGGTTCCTGCCGCAGCTCTTCGACGAGATCGAAAAAACTGTCCGGCGTGCCGCCGGCTTCGACCGTGGCCCAGCTGTCGCCCAACAGGCTGATGCGATCGGCCGGATCGAATTGCCAGAATTTTTGGCCGAGTTCCTTCAGATGCGCGGCATCGTATTCGACGCGGTAATAGCCCACGTCGCCGAAATTGGCCTTGGCCGGCCCGCAGCCCGGCAACGAAAACTTCCGAGGCTCCTCGCCGACGATTTCGAGCGTCGGCCCGCCATCGTCCGGTCGCCCGATCGTGACCGGCACCCGCCATACCGCCGGCTTCGGCTTGGGCTCGCCGAGCTTCGCCACCGGCGCCTCGCGGAATTTGAGCGGCTTCTGCGTGAGGGTTACGTCTGTCCTGCCCTCGGAGCAGCTTTTCTCGAACTTGATGAGCGGAATTCCGGGCTCGGCGACGAAGCCGGCAGCAATGGCCGCCAGGTCGATTTGCTCGCCCCCGGATGCCCGCCTCGATCCCACCGCCTTCTTCAGCACCGCCCAGAAATCGCTGGTAGACGCGTTCGAATAGGCGTGCAGATTCATGTACTCGCGAATGCCCTGCCGGAACGCCTCCTCGCCGACGGCGGCTTCGATCATGCGGATGACGTGACCTCCTTTCTGATAGGTCACGGCGTCGAACGCACTATCCGCCTCGCGTGCGCTGGCGATCTTGTGCTGAACGGGTTTCGCAGCGCCCAGTGCATCGAGATCCATTACCTCTTCTTTCTCCTCGTGAGCGCGCAGCCGGATGTTCCAGTCCCGGGTCGGGCTCTTCACATCCCGGTTCAGGTCGTCGCTGACCTTCTTCTGCATCCAATTGGCAAAACCCTCGTTCAGCCAAAGGTCTTCCCACCACCCCATGGTGACGAGGTTACCGAACCATTGATGCGCTATCTCATGAGCGACGGTCTCGAACACACCCTCCTTGGTCTTCTGCGTCGAAACCTTGTCATCGAACAGCACGACGTTGTCGATATAGGTGATACCGCCCCAGTTCTCCATCGCCGCGGCCGCGAAATCCGGTATGGCGATGAGGTCGAGCTTCGGCAGCGGATATTTCGTTCCGAAATAATCATGATAATAGCGCAGCAGGCGCTCGGTCTCTGCGAGCGCGTAGCGCCCTTGCACGATCCTCGGCTCGGGAGCGATGACGCCGACATCAACGCCTCCCATGGTCTGGCGAAGTTGGCCGGTCTCGGCTGCAACCAGCACCAGCAGATAGGTCGACATCCGCGGCGTCGGCGCAAACGTCACTTTCTTCTTGCCGCGCTCGTCCGCGAGCGGCTTGGACAGGTCGTCCTCGCGCACGATGGGCGTGTTCGATACCGCCCGGAAGCCGCGCGGCACCACCGCCGAGAGCGCGAACGTCGCCTTGAAGGCCGGCTCGTCCCAACCGGGAAACATGCGCCGGGCGAGCGCCGGCTCGAATTGCGTGACCAGCATCCAGCGCTTGCCCGACGCCGCGGTCTTGTCATAGACGCTGAAATAAAGTCCCTGGGCCGTCCGCCCGACCTTTCCCGAATAGGCAATCGCCAATTTGTGCATCCCGGTCGCCAGCTCGCGCGGGAGATGAATGGTCACGGTGTCCGGCTTCGCGTCCTCCCTGGACACTTTGTCGAGCGACAGCGCCACGTCGTCGACGGCAATGTTCGCAAACGTCAGGTCGAGGGCGGCGTTGAGGACGATGGCGTCGGTCGGCCTGAGGACTTCTACATCGACTTCGACCTTGGCCTTGAAACCAGCATCCTGCTTGTCGTCCGCCCGCGCAAGTTGCTCGAGGTTCGGTTCGAGCTCGATCCGGTACGCGAGCGGTCTGATGTTCTTGGGCAGCTCGGTGAAGCTGGTATCGAAGCTGAACGGCTGCTCGGCGCCCGCGGACGGCGCGACGACCACCATCAACAGCACCAGCGCCCCCGCGGCACTTCGAAGCGTCATGACACCCTCCGCTGGCACAAGGAACACCGTTGCGCTGGGACAAGGACGATTTTATCACGCTACCATCGGTTGGAACAACTGGGGTCGACCCGTTTGCGATCAATAGTTGCGGCAAACGCCGAGACCGATTGCGATCCTCCGGTGCGGCGCTCGGCCGCGTACAGGCGGGCCGGGGGCCGCTCGCCGGAATCCCGAACTTATTGTTGACAACCCGGCAAGCGGGAAAATACAGGGGGAATCTTGCCGATCTTCTCGCTCGGCGCCCGTGGAGTTCATCCCGGAACGCGTCACCAGCGTCTCGATGGGAACCCAGATCGGCGCAATCGCGGAACTCGGGGAATTAGCTAAGCGCAGGGCGGACGCGCCTATCGCATTGCTCGACCGACCCAAGCAGAGGACGCCATGCCCAAATTTGCCGCCAACCTCACGATGCTCTACAACGAGTATGCGTTCTTGGAGCGTTTCGCCGCCGCGCGCGCGGACGGTTTTGAGGCCGTCGAGTTCCTGTTTCCCTATGCCTTCCCCAAGGAGCAGATTGCAGAGAGGCTGCGCAAGCATGGCCTCAAGCAGGTGCTGCACAACCTGCCGGCCGGAAACTGGGATGCCGGGGAGCGGGGAATCGCCTGCCTGCCCGGCCGCACCGGCGAGTTCCAGGACGGGGTCGGCCGCGCGATCGAATATGCGGCGGCGCTCGCGTGTCCGCAGGTCAACTGCTTGACCGGCATCTCCCCGGCGAAGGCCGATGGCGATCGTGTGCGTGCGACCCTCGTCGACAACCTGAAATTCGCAGCGAACAAGCTCGATGCGGCCGGTATTCGACTGTTGATCGAGCCGATCAATGACAAGGACATCCCGGGTTTCTGGCTGAATTACCCCGACCAGGCAGCCGCGCTCATCGGCGAAGTCGGATCGAGCAACATGTTTCTGCAATACGACCTCTATCACCAGCAGAGGATGAGCGGCGAGCTTGCCGCCACGTTCCGGCGACTGAAAGATCGGATCGCGCACATTCAGGTCGCCGATAACCCGGGGCGCAACGAACCCGGCACGGGGGAGATCAACTATCCCTTCCTATTCGATCAGCTCGACCGGGAAGGCTACGCGGGCTGGATCGGCTGCGAATACCGGCCGAGGACGACGACTTCGGAGGGTCTCGGCTGGGCGGCGGCTTATCTGCGTCGCTCGCCCGATCCACGGCAGCAGGCACCGGGAACATAAGGAGCGGACACATGAAGGTAGGTTTCATCGGGCTTGGCATCATGGGCGCGCCCATGGCCGGACATCTCATCAAGGGCGGCCATGAGGTGTTTCTCAACACGCGCAGAAAGGTGCCCGGCGATCTCGTCGCAGCCGGCGGCGTCGCCTGCGCATCGGCAGCGGAGGTCGCGCGGAAAGCCGACGTGATGATCACCATGGTCCCGGACACGCCGGATGTCGAAACCGTGCTGTTCGGCAAGGGCGGCGTCGCGGAGGGTCTCTCGAAGGGCAAGATCGTCGTCGACATGAGCTCGATCTCGCCGCTGGAGACCAAACGCTTCGCCGAAAAAATCAACGCGCTCGGTTGCGATTATCTCGACGCGCCGGTGTCCGGCGGCGAGGTCGGTGCCAAGGCCGCCTCGCTCACCATCATGGTGGGCGGTCCCCAGGCTGCGTTCGATCGGGTGAAGCCGCTGTTCGAGCTCATGGGCAAGAACATCACGCTGGTCGGCGGCAACGGCGACGGACAAACGACCAAGGTGGCGAACCAGATCATCGTCGCGCTCACGATCGAGGCGGTCGGCGAGGCGCTGCTGTTCGCCGCCAAGGCCGGCGCCGACCCCGTAAACGTGCGCAAGGCGCTGATGGGCGGCTTCGCCGCTTCGCGCATCCTCGAAGTGCACGGCGAGCGCATGCTGCAGCGCCGGTTCGATCCGGGGTTTCGCATCGAATTGCATCAGAAGGACCTGAACCTCGCCTTGCAGGGCGCCAAGGCGCTGAAGCTCAGTTTGCCGAACACGGCGACCTGTCAGGAGCTGTTCAACGCCTGCGCCGCACATGGCGGCTCGGCCTGGGATCATTCCGCCATGGTGCGCGCGCTCGAAATCATGGCGAACCATGAGATCGGAGCCGGCACAAGGAGCTGACGGGCGAAGTCGGCTTGGACGGCTCGAAACATGATCGGAGCTTTGGGATTCGGCCGCGCCGCGACGAGGCCCGCATCCTGCGAGCGAGTTCGACGCTCCATCACGGGCAGAAAAAAGCCGGGCAGTTCAGCGTTCATCCGCCAAGCTGCGGGCGGATCACTTCCGCAAAAGCCCGGACCTCGGCCTCCGGCATGTCATAGCCGCGGGCAAGGTCATGCGCCGGGAACAAGAACACATGCTCGATGCCTGCCTCCTCCCGCGCCTGCAGGAGCCGCTCCCCACAGCGTTCCGGCGGGCCGAATAAGCCAAATGCATCCGCAATCTGCCGCGCTTGCTCCTCGGGGATGGCCGCAGGATCGTGCGCGTCCTCGAGCTCGAAGCCGGCTGCCCCGAGCCAGCGAAGATTCGAGACGCTCGGATAGGCGAGGAAGGGCTGACCTGGCGCGAACCAGCTCCGCACCCATCGCGTCCCCACCTCGGCATCGGATCCGAGACCGAGCGTGACCACGAAAACCACCGGCAAGCCGGCCAGCGAGCGGCCGGCCCGCCTGGCTCCTGCCTCCAGATGACCAAGCGCGGCACGGACGGCCGCCGCATGCAGACCGACCATGAGAAAGACGCCATCGGCCATTTCGCCGGCGAGTTCGATCATGCGAGGTCCGGCCGCCAGCAGATAGACCGGCGTCGGCGTCGCACTTCGGTTCCTGAGGCGGGTCGACGTCGGACCGAACGCGACGTCCTCCCCGGCAAGGAGCCGCCGAAGATCGCGGATCGCTGCACGCATGAAGGCCACCGACGCGCGCGGCTTCCCGATGCTGCGCGTCGAAATGAAACCCGGCGCCACCGTGAGATATGTGCGCCCCGGCGCGATTTCCTCCAGGCTGTGGGCGAGCGAAGCGAGGAGGAGCGGATGCCGAACCAAGGGGCTCGAGGTGGCCGGGAACAGTTGCAGGCGGTGGGTCGCCCGGGCCGCCAGCGCCAGCGCCAGGTAAGCGTCCCGGCCGCTGGAGGGATGGTCGTGAATGCCCACCCCGTCGAAGCCCGCCTGCTCGCAGCGGGCGGCGAACGCCGCGAGCTCGGGCAATGGCCGGCCGACCGGAACTCGCAGAGCGACGCGGGGGCGCGTCATCTGAGGAACTCCTCACGCGTCCAAGGCATCCAGGATCTTCTTGGCAACGTTTGGGTCGTCGAGGTACCCGACGATCCCATGCCGATCGTTGGTGGGGTTCCTCACTCCACTATAATTCTCGATGGCGGGCGTCACCGGGAAGTTGTCCTGGTCCAGCGGGTACAGCGCCAGGCAGTCGCGAGTGTCGAATGCATTGTACCATGTTCCAAGGGGCGGCGAAGGAAAGCGCAGCGGCAACAGCTTCGTGCGCACAGCGGGGATCCCCAGCGGCGAACCCAATGTCACGAACAGGGGGACCTGAAGCGCTCCGCCCTGCGTGCAGAGGATATTGTACGCCACAATCGAACCGAGCGAATGGCCGACAATGACCGTCGGCGCCTCCGTCAGTTGTTTCGACACGATGCGATGGATTTCGTCCCGGACGTCTGGTCTCGTCGCATACAGAAACACATCCCTGGTGAATGTCTCGATCGTGTTCCTGGTCATGCCGGCTCCGTACTTTTCCAACGCACGTAAAGTCGCCTGAACCCACCAGCGATTGAGAGGCCCTCTCGGCATGCGGTTTGCGCCATACTCGGCATTCACCTGATCGTCGGTAATCCGGGCTTTCACTCGCAGCTCTTCCGCAATCTTTGCCTGAAATACGAGAAATTCCCGATCGGCAGGCTCAACCCGGTTCTGAGTGTCCGAAGCAAGCGGAGCCTTCTTCTGTGTGATGAACCAATCGAGTCTGTCACCATAGTATGGCTGGACAATCTCGAGATCAGCCGGCGGCGCCCGACCGAGCTTCCGCGCGCCCTCACGCAGAGCCGCGATCCACTCGGACTTCATCAACGCGGCGCTATCGCGTCCTTGCTGACCACGCCCGTGCACAAAGACGAGACGTCTCGGCGCTTGGCTCGGCTGGGCGCCCGAAGCGGCACGTTGGACAACACAAAGCAGCGCAGCTAACGTGCCGGCCAGCAGTTTCCTCCGGCTGGTCATGCTCAGCTTCCTCGAACATCCGCACTCGCGGCTCCACGCCGGCGCCCCTGTCGGCGTCCGTGTTACGCATCTTGCCCGCTGGAGCGTGCACGAAATCCGGCTTAGGTTTGCGCGGCGCCGGCCGACACTGGAGAGCAACCATGAAGCTCGGCATTTCACTGCCGCTGGTCGACATCAAGGGCGACCCCGCAACGGTACGCGATTTCGCGCAAACTGCGGAAGACATGGGTTTCCACCACCTCGCCGCTCCCGATCACGTGCTGGGCGTGAACGTGGCGGGCCGGCCGGATTGGGGGGACCGCAACACCTCCAAGGATTTCTTTCATGACCCGTTCGTCCTATTCGGTTTCTTGAGCGCCTGCACGCAAAAGATAGAATTCTCCACCCAGGTTCTCATCCTGCCGCAGCGCCAGACCGTGCTGGTCGCGAAGCAGGCGGCATCGCTGGACGTGCTGTCGGGCGGCCGGTTCCGGTTCGGCGTCGGCGTCGGCTGGAATCCCGTCGAATTCGTCGGGCTGAACGAGAATTTTCACGATCGCGGCAAGCGGCAGGAGGAGCAGGTGCGCGTGATGAAGGCGCTGTGGGCCGAGCCGCATGTCGTCTTCAAAGGCAAATGGCACAGCATCGAGGACGCCGGCATCAACCCGTTGCCGACGAGACGGACGATCCCCGTCTGGTTCGGCGGGCATGCCGATGCAACATTGCGACGGATCGCCAAAATGGGCGACGGCTGGATGATGCTGGCGCACCCGAAGGGCGCCGAAGCCGAGACCGCGTTCGCAACGTTGCGCCGATATGTCGAAGCAGAAGGACGTGATCCGAACACCATCGGCTTGGAAGTATGGGTGTCCACCGGCGAAGGCGGCGCGACGGACTGGCGCCAGGAGTTCCTGTATTGGAAGGGCGTCGGTGTCACCCACGTTACCGTCAACAGCACGTTTGCACGCGGCCCGCACCGCCGTATTGCCGGCAGGACGATGGCCGATCATCTCCACGCGATGAAGCAATATCATGCGGCCGTGGCGGATATGCTTTGACGGTCATATGTGCGCGCTTGCGGCCTGACCCGCCCAGGCGCGCTTGGGCGCCGCAAGCACAATTCGCCTTTGCCCCGACCGCAGGTCCGGGAGCTGCCGATTCCGGAGTTCGCACCGGGTGAGCGGAGAGCCGCGCGCGGTGAAATAATTGCTTTCTCGTCGGCCTATGAGCATCTCGGCAGGCTCAGCCGGTCTGCTGGCGGTCGATCGAGGTTTGGCGCGACATTCGCTCGAGCACGATCTCGCGCAGGATGTGCCGGCGGATCTTTCCGGTGCCGGTGAGCGGCAACTCCTCCAAGATCTGCAGCATCTCGGGGAGCTTGTAATCGGCAACTTCGTTCTTGAGAAACGCCACCATTTCCGCAAGCTCCAGCGTCTGCCCCGGCTTGGGAACCGCGCAGAGGCAATTGCGCTCGCCCAGTCGTTTGTCGGGAATCCCGACCATCGCCGCGTGCATGATCTTGGGATGCGTGTAGAGGATTTCCTCGACTTCGCGCGGAAAGAATTTCTTGCCGCCGCGGTTGATGATCTCCTTGCTCCGCCCGGTCAGCTGGATGTTGCCCGCCTCGTCGACGTAGCGGCCGAGGTCGCCGGTCCGGAACCAGCCGTCCGCGGTGAAGGCCTGCTGGTTGGCGCGCGGATTGTTGTGATATCCGAGGTGCACGGAAGGCCCCCGCGCGGCGATCTCGCCGACTTCCCCATGGGGAACGTCATCGCCTCGCTCGTCGATCAGTCTCAGCTCCATCGTGTCGACCAGACGGCCGATGGTGCCGCTGACCTTCTCCGGGTCATCGGACAGGCGCGTGTAGGTGTGAAATCCGGTCTCCAGCATACCGTAGAGCTCGACCAGATGCCCCTGCATGCGCCGGCGAAATTCGCGGATCGTCTCGATCGCCGCCGACGCGCCGCCGGTGATGACCACGCGCAGCGACGAGACGTCGAACTGCGCCAGCTCGGGGTCGTTGAGCATGGCAACGATCGAGGCGGGCGCGGTGGCTATGAACGTGACTTTCTCCCGCTCGATCGCCTCGAGCGCCGCCCGCGCGGAGAACCGCTCCAGCAGCACCGCGCGCGCTCCCGCCATGATGGTCTGCATCAGGCAGATGTAGCCCCAGTTCAATCCGACCGGGAGATAGATCAGCAGAACGTCGTGATCGCTCACCGCCATGTCGTCGTTGAGCAGCTCGACCGTGCAGAGCGTGGTGTTGAAGGAGTGCAGCACGCATTTCGGGTCGCCGGTTGTCCCCGAGGTGAACGCCATGCGAAACACCTCGTCGGGGCTCATGCGCACGCGGTCCGCGGCGGCAATCGGCGCGCTGTCGGCGATGCCGCGGTCGAGATCGAACACGCCCTCGGCAGAGCCGCCGGCGACGATGATATGCGTGACCGCCGGCACCGCGGCCTGCAGCGTCTTCGCCATGGCAACGTAGTCGAAGCCCTTGAACTCGCGGGGGCACACATAGGCGCGGCTGCCGGAGAATTTCAGGATGTACTCGAGCTCGCGGGTGCGAAAATCGGGATTGACCTTGTTGGCAACGGCGCCGATCAGCTCCAGCGAGAAGAACACCACCGGAAACGCGATGCGGTTCGGCAGTTGCACGGTGACGACGTCGCCGCGTCTGATGCCGATGCCGCGAAGAAACTCGGCGCATCGCTCGATCTCGTGCTCGAGCTGTGCATAGGTGATGCGGCGGCCGGCATCGGCGAACACCTCGCGGTCGGGATGCGCGCGGGCCCGTTCCTCGATTACCTCGAAGAAACTCTTGTTCAACCACAGCCCGGCCGCATGATAATGCGCCGCAAGCTCGGGCTTCATCACGGTCGCAAACTGCATGTTGTCCTCCCTAACGCACCGCCCTGAGCAATCCGCCGTCGACCTGGATCGTAGCGCCGGTGATGTAGCCGCCGCGGGGCGAGACCAGGAGGGCGGCCAGGCTCGCCACGTCCTCGACGGTTCCGATGCGGCCGAGCGGAACCTCGGCCTCGAGCTCGCGGCGCATGATGGCCGGGTCCTTGCCGCCGGCGGCGAACACCTTCTCGAGACGCCGCGTCTCGATGTAGCCGGGGCAAATGGTGTTCACATTGATGCCATGGCGCGCCGCCTCAATCGACAGGGTTTTGGCGAAGCCGATCACCCCGCTCCAGGTCGCGACCGAAAGCCCGAACCCCCCGATGGGCTGTATCGCGGAGATCGCCGTTATATTGAGGATGCTGCCGCCGCCTCGGGCCTTCATGTGCGGCAGCGCACCGCGCGCCATGCGCACGACGTACATCAGGTTCTGCTCGATCGCTTTCCGCCACGCATCATCGTCGAACGTCTCGATCTCACCGAGCGGAGGCGCCCCGTCATTATTGATGACGATGTCGATGCCGCCGTAAGCCTCGCAGACCGCCTCGATCACCCGCATGCAATCCTCCGCGCGGCGGCAATCGGCCGGCACCGCGAGCACGGCCGCGCCGGTCTCGCTGCGGATTCGGTCGGCAGCGTCCTGAAGGTCCGCCGCCCGGCGTGCCATGACGGCGATCTTCGCGCCTTCGGCGGCCAGCGTGCGGGCGATACCGTAGCCGATTCCGTGGCTGGCGCCGCCGATCACCGCGATCCGGTCTCTCAGGAGGAGATCCATCTAAAGCCCCAACGTCTGCAGAAACCTTTCCGCGTTCCTGTGGAACACGTGCTCCAAGACCTCCTCGGAATAGCCTTCGGCGCGCCAGTCGCGGACGAGCCGCTCGTAGGTGAACAGCGGATAATCCGCCCCGAACAGGATTCTGTGCTTCAGCCGCCGCGGGATCTCATGCTTGAGATCCGGGGAATGGTATTTCGGCGACCAGCCATGCAGCTCGTACCAGATATTCCGCTTATGCATCAGCACGGCGATGGTTTCCGCCTGCCACGGCCAGCCCGGGCGCGCCGCGACGATCTCGAGCTCGGGGTAGGAGGCGGCGACGAAATCGAGGTGCCGCGGATGGCAATGGTCGAGGATCACCCCTCCCCCGCCCGGCAATCCCGCGCCCAATCCGGTGGTCCCGACGAAAATGAGCACCGGGATGCCGGCCTCGATGCACAGGCGATAGTAGGGCGCGTAGGCGTCCTCGCTCGCGGGCGGCGACAGCGAGGCAGAGACCGCATAGCCGAGGAATCCGACCCGCCGGTCGATGCAGCGCCGCAGCTCTTTGAGCCCCGCCTCCCCCAGGCGCGGATCGACGTGGACCCAATGACCGAGAATGACGTCCCGGTGCGCGCGCTCGGTGGCGAAGGCGTAATCGTGAAGGCTCCGCATCTCCTGCAGCGGCCGGAACTTGGCAAATCCGAAATCGAGCACGGCGCGCACGCCGCTGGCGCGGAAATAATCCGCCATCTCCGCCTCAGTCGCGTAGTTCGGCGACGAGTTCCAGGTCGCCCGCTGCTGCGCCAGCTCCGCCTCCGTCTGCAGCGGATAGCCGCGCCGGGTTCCCCAATGCGAATGGATGTCGATGATCGTCACGTTTCGGTCGCTCCCAGGTACGAGGCGATGACGCCCGGATGGCTCGACAGGTGCCGGCTATCGCCTTCGAGCGCGATGCGACCGTTTTCCAGCACATAGCAATATTGGGCAAGCTGCAGCAGCTTGCGCGCGTTCTGGTCCGCGATCAGCACTGGCGTTCCGGCGGCACGAATGCGCTCGACCACGTCGAGGATGGTGTCGATCGCCCTGGGGGCGAGGCCCAGCGAGGGCTCGTCGAGCAGCAGACAGCGCGGGCTCGACATCAGCGCGCGGGCGAGCGCCAGCATCTGCTGCTCGCCGCCGGAAAGCACCGCGGCCGATTGCCGGGCCCGCTCGCGCAACACCGGGAACATCGCATGGACGCGCTCGAGCGCGGCTGCGAACGCCGCATTGCCGCGAAGCGTATAGGCACCCATTTCGAGGTTTTCTTGAACGCTCATCTCACCGAACAACAGGCGGCCCTGTGGAACCTGGACCAGCCCCCGGCGCACGACGTTCTCCGGCCGCATGCGGGTCAGCGAGGCGCCGCGAAAACGGATGTCGCCGGAATGCACGGCAGCAAGGCCGGAAATCGCGCGGATCAGCGTGGTTTTTCCGGCCCCGTTCGCCCCGAGCAGCCCGACGATATGGTTCGGCGGCACGGACAGCGACACCCCGCGCAGTACCGGGACCCGGCCATAACCCGCATGCAGATCGCGGACCTCAAGCATGGGCGACCTCGCCCAGATATGCGTCGATGACGGCGGGATCGGCGGAAACCTCCGCGGGGGTTCCCTCGGCGATGACGCGGCCGCGGTGCATGACCGTGATACGTTCGGCAAGCCGCATCATCACCCGCATGTTGTGCTCCACGATGAGCAAGGTGATCCCTCGCTCATGCGCCAGCGATCGCGCCGTGGCGATGGCCGCGTTGGCCTCGGCCTCGTTCATTCCCGATACCGGCTCGTCGAGCAGCAGCAGTTTCGGCCGCGCGGCAATGGCCCGGGCGAGATCGACGCGCTTCTGGATGCCGAACGGCAGATCGCCGGCCCTGGCGTGGGCGAACGAGGACAGCTCGAACATGCCGAGCAGTTCCGCCGCTTCGCGGCGAGCTTGCGCTTCGGCGCCATGGCGAAGCCCCAGCATGGCAGGTGCAAGGCCGTAGACGTGGTGGCGATAGAGTCCCGTGAGCACGTTCTCGATCACGGTTTCGTCGCGGAACAGCTCGACGTGCTGAAACGTACGTCCGACGCCCAGCGAGGAAATGAGCTCCGGCGCAAGCCGGGTGATTTCCCGATCCGCGAAACGGATGCAACCGGATTGGGGTCTGACGACGCCGGCAATCGCATTGATCAGCGATGTCTTGCCGGCGCCATTGGGGCCGATGAGCCCGCGGATCTCTCCCGCCTCGATCCGCATGGCAACCTCGCGTACCGCGGCCACGCCGCCGAAACTGACGGAAACGTCGTCGAGGCAGAGCAGCTTCATGGCGTTGCCGGCTTGCGTACGAACCGCAAGCTCCACAAGTCGTCGAGCAGGCCCTTGATGCCGCGGGGCATGAACAGCAGGCTGCCGAGCAGGATCGCAGCGTAGACGAGATCCGCGTATTCCTGGGTGTCGCGCAGGAATTCCGGCAGGCCGGTGAGCAGCACGGCACCGAGAACCGAGCCGGTCACCGAACCCAGCCCACCCACGACAATGAATGTGATCTGGCGCAGCGAGGCGGAGATGCCGAACTCCGTCGGATCCATGAATCCCACCGCGACCGCCATCAGGCCGCCGGACAGGCCGGCGAATCCCGCCGCCAATGTGAACGCCACGAGCTTGGTCCGTCCCAGCGGAATGCCCAGCGCCTGGGCCGCAAAAGCGCTCTGGCGCACCGCATTGAAGGCGCGCCCGAACCGCGATCTCTGCAGATTGTCGGCGAGAAACACCGCGACGGCAGCGGCGCCGAGCAAGACATAGTACAGGGCGAAATCCGATCGGATCGCGTAACCGAGGACTTGCGGCTTCGGCACGCTGAGGCCGCGCACGCCGCCGGTGAGCTCCGGAAATTCTTCGATCAGGATTTGCACGAGCTGCAGGAAACCGAGCGTCACCAGCGCAAGATACAGTCCCGACAGACGCCGCGCCGGATAGCCGAGGCAGGCGCCCAGCAGCGCGGCGGCAAAGGTCCCGATCGCCAGCGCGGGAAGGAAAGAGAGCCCGGTGCGGATGACGACCAGCGCGCTCGCGTAGGCGCCGATCGCCATGAAGGAAGAATGACAGAGCGAGATCTGGCCGCAATTGCCGGTCAGCAAGTTGAGGCCGACGGCCGCGATCACGTTGATCATCATCAATTGCGCCAGATAGAGCTGATAGCTGCCGAGAGCCAGCGGAGCGACGCACAGCACGAGGGCGGCGCCCAACATGACGAGGTTCCTGCTGGCCACGGCTCGCCTCAAACGCGCTGCTGAAGGGAGCCGCCGAACAGTCCCTGCGGCTTGAGCAGAAGCAGAAGAATCAGGATCCCGAACGGCACGATGTTCTTGAGCGTCGCGCCGAAGAAGGCGCCGCAGAAGGTTTCCAGCACCCCGAGCAGAAGTCCGCCGGCCACCGCGCCACCCAGGCTGGTGAAGCCGCCGATCACCGCCGCGACGAGCGCCTTGACGATCAGCTGGCCGATCTCGGGATTGATGCCGATGAGGGGCGCGAGCAGCAGGCCGGCGACGGCGCCGATCCCGGCCGCAAGCGCCCACGCCGACATGAAGATCGATTCAACGCGAATCCCCATGAGCCGCGCGGCGCGCGGGTCGATCGCGACCGCGCGCATCGCCTTGCCGAACTTGGTTACGCGGAAGAACGCCACCAGGGCGCCGACCAGCGCGGCGAGGCAGGCGATGATGACCAGATAGGAGGGGTTCACCCGCAGCGGGCCGACTGCCAGCGCCGGGCCGGCATAGGGAGCATCGAAGGGGTAGGTATTGTCCTGCCAGTGCAGGCGAATCGCCGCCTTGATGATCAGTCCGATCGCGAACGTGGCGATCACCAGCGTGAATTCCGGGGCAGCGACGATCGGCCGGATGAACAGCCGCTCGATGAGAACACCGAATGCACCGGCGATGATCACCGTCAGCACGGCCACGGCCAGGAAGGGCAGCGGCAGGCTGGTCGACAGTACGAGGCCGATATAGGCGCCGAGCGTGACCATCTCGCCCTGGGCGAAATTGAGCACCCCGCTCGCCTTGAACGGGATCACCAGCGCGAGCGCGACCAGCGCATAGATGCTGCCCACGCTCAGCCCGGACACCGCGAGCTGAAGGGCGGTTTGCCAGGTCATCATCGGGCGCGCGCCGCGTCAGCCGCGACCGAGCGTCGACGGCCGCGGCATTATTATTGATAGCGCTTGAGGATGTCGCTCGGGTGCTTGCCTTCCCAGCCCAGCGGGACCCATTGCCCGTTCTTCACCTGCATCGCCACCAGCTGCAGATTGCCGATGTGGTGCTTGGGCGTGAACGTGCGCGGCGTGGCGATCCCGCTCACGCGATAGTCCTTGATGCCCTCGAGCGCGGCAATGAGCTTGTCGGTCGTCGGATCCGGTCCGGCGCGCTGGAGACCTTCGGCCAGCACGTACATGTCGCCATAGGACAGAAGATCGAAGATGTTGGGGCGGCCGGCGGGCAGGTTGGGATATTCCAGTTTCCATTTGGCCTCCCAGGCCTTGAGGGTGGCGTCGTCGGAACCCGGCAGAAGGGGAACCAGGGCGAAACCGCTCGCGCCTTCCGCCGTCTGCCTGGCCGCGGCAATGAAGTTCTGGTCGACCATGGTCACCCCGACGAAGAACGGCTGGTTGAGCCCCAGCTCTCTCGCCTGGCGCATGGCGATGGCAGCCTCGGCGGGATTGCCGAAGAAAGCAATCGCCTGCGGCTGCGCCTGCTGCACCTGCAGCAGCTGGGACGTGAAATCCTTGTCTCCGATGTTGAACTCGACCCGGACGACCGGCGTGATGTTGAACCAGCTCTGCAGCTGCTTGGTGAGCGCGTCGCCCTCGTTCTTGGGATATTCCTCGCGGCCGCTGATGATAGCGATCTTCTGGGCCTGCATCCGGTCGGCGATGAACTCGGCATAGAGCTCGCCGTAGCGCGGCACCTCGGTCGTGCCGCCGCGAAACAGATTGCGGGCAAACGGCCAGGTGACTCCCGGAGCGGACGCGAAGGAGACGTACATGACGCGGCCGCTCTCCTTCACGTAATCGATGCTGCCGATCGTGCCGTTGCTGCCGGCGACGCAGAAGATCGCGAAGACGTGGTCCTCGTCGACCAGCTTCTTGACCGCGGCGAGCGCCTTGGTGGGAGAATGGCCGTCGTCCTCGAAATGCAGCACCAGCTTGCGGCCGTTGACGCCTCCGGCCGCGTTGATCTCCTTGATCGCCAGGTTGGCGCCGTCGCGTCCGCCGAGCCCGATATAGGCGGCCGGACCGGTGATCGGCCCGAACGCGCCGATTTCGATCGTGGTGCCGGTAACGCCTTGCTCGCCCCGCGCGATGCCGGCCAGCCCCATCAGCGCGCCGAGCGCAATCGCGCAAATTCCCCTGCCTCGCATGGTTTCCTCCCCTTTTTGCTGCCGCTCAGTCTGCCCAAGCCATTGGGCTTATTCAACTGCACGCGCAACTGCCCGTCTGCCTACGGCTTTCTTGCCCACACCCCCACGTGCCCCGAATGGAAATACCCGACGACACCATGCTCCGGGGCATCGGCGATCAGTCGTTGCTCCAGCGTTTCGACGTCGATTTCGGCTTCCGTGGCTATGCCACTCGCCACGATCGCCGGCATCTGCGAGCGAACCAGAGCGGTGAGGACCGGAAACAGCGCGCCGTCCGGCCCGTGCTGAATCGGCACCGACATCTGCAGCTCGGTGGAGGGCCGCAAGCCCGCCGCGTGCATCAATGCGAACAGCCGCAAGCCCATTCGCGCATGCACGCCGGCGTGCCGGAAACCCGCTCGGAACCATTCTACCGCCTTGGCGGCCAGGCAATCCGGCGGCTCGATGAGAATCGGCCCCTCGTAATCGATCACCGATTCCTGCAGCGCGACCACGCCTCCGGCCCGGAGATTGCGCAGCGCACGACGCAACGCGTCGAGCGGATCCGCCGCATACATGAGCACGAGACGGCCGACGATCGCATCGACGGCCGCCTTCAGCTCGATCTCGCGAAAATCTCCGGTCACGAAATGCACGTTGGTCAGGCCGTCGGCTCTCGCCCGCTGCTTCGCGAACGCCGCCTGGGCCGGATCGCGGTCTACGCCGATGACCTCGCCCGCGGGGCCCACCATCCGCGCGGCCAGGAACGCGACGTCGCCGGGCCCCGAGCCGATGTCGAGGACGCGCATGCCCGACGCGATGCCGGCGCGCTCGAACAGGCGCCGCGTCGACGGAGCGACGAACCCATCCTGGGCGATGAGTCTTTGCCGTTCCGCTTCCGAGCTCCGAAATGGATACGATTGATTGGTCATTCCGTCCGTCGTCCGCGTCGTCCCGGCTTTGCAGGCCGTTCACGCCTGGTCCCGCATCAGCGCCGTTGCGGCCCAAAATGCTGACCACCTCTTCGGTATCGACGCCGAGCTTATCAGAAGCCCTCCGTCCAAGCGGTCACAAACGGCAGGCGACCGAGCGGCGGCATTCCGCGGGGAATTCCGAACAAGAGCCCGCCAAAAAAGCCGTTTACTAGCGTGGCATGTTGGCAGCATATTGCGGGCGGCAGCCGAAGCGGACCCCAGGCTGCACCGGATGGCGCCATGACACAAATCCGCGTTCGTAACGTGATGCTGCTTTCGGCCCTTGCGGCAGCCCTCATCGCGGCGCCCGCCGCGCTGGCCGCCGAGTGGAAGCCTACCCGTCCCATCAATCTCATCGTGCCCTGGGCGGCCGGCGGCTCGACCGATCAGATCACCCGCATCACCGCGACCCAACTCGAACCGCTGCTCGGCCAGACGATCGTCATCATCAATCAAGCGGGCGCATCGGGCTCGTTGGGGACCAGGAGCGCGCTCGATGCCGCCAGGGACGGCTATACCTGGACCTCAGGTGCGGCTCAGGACTTGGGCGCCTACGAAACCTTGGGGCTGCTCAAGACCCGTATTGCCGACTGGAATCTGTTCCTCAACGTGGCCAATATCCAGCTGCTCAGCGTCAATGCGAGCTCACCCTACAACACTGCGCAAGAGCTGCTCGAGGCGATGAAGCTCAAGCCGGGCCAGATTTCGGTCGCCACTGCAGGTGTGACCTCGGGCGGGCACAACGCGATGGAGGCGATCGCGAAGGCAACCGGCGTGAAATACCGGCACGTGACCTATGACGGCGGCAATCCGGCGGTCGTCGCCACGGTCGCGGGCGAGACGGAAGTGACGACACAGCTCGCGGTGGAGCAGGCCGATATGATCCGTGGCAAGCGTCTGCGTCCGCTCGCTACCGTGAGCGACAAGCCGCTGGAACTCGAAGGCTACGGCACCATTCCGCCGCTCTCGTCGATCCTGCCCGGATTCCGCATGCCGACCAATTATTTCGGCATCTTCATTCCCAAAGGCGTGCCCGATGAAGTGGTGCAAGCCGTCGAAAAAGCCTGGGCGCAAAACATCGTCAAGAACGATGTCCTGAAGAAATACGCAACAAGCCGCGGCGCGCTATTTGCGCCGCTCTACGGCGAGGAAGCGCAGAGGGCCGTGTTCCCGGCGGTTCAGGCGAACGCTTGGCTGCTGTTCGAGACCAACAAGGCAAAAGTCCCGCCCGATACCGTCGGCATCCCAAAGCCCTGATCCGAAGACCCGCGGACCGATCTGCAACCCGGCCTGGCCGTGCCACAGGGAGGCGCGATCGATCGATGCACACTTCCGAACCAGAACCGGACGCCGCTGCCGCGGCGCCGTCGGCCGCGGGCCGGATAACGCCGCGATCGGATTTCCTCGGCGCGCTCTTGTGGATTGCGTTCGGCGTTGCGGTCGCCATCGGATCGTGGCGAATGGACCGCTTGGAAGATCAGGACGTCAACCCATACACGGTCCCCGGACTTCTGCCTGGATTGCTCGGTCTTGCGATCGTCTTTTTCGGCACGTTGTTGCTGGCGCGGGCATGGCGACAGGGCGCGCTCGGGAGCGAAGGCGCCTGGTCGGCCGCGATGTCGGCGGCGGAACGCAAGCGCTTCCTGATCGTGCTGGGCCTGTGCCTGACCTTCGGCATCGGCTTGGTGGGGCACGGGCTGCCGTTCTGGCTCGCAGCCGCCGTTTTCGTCGCGACCACGATCGCTGTCTTGCAGTACCCGCAGCGCCGCGTCGCCAATCAGGTAGCACGCGGCCTGATCATTGCGATCGTGATCGGGCTCGGCGCGGGTCTCCTCATTACGCTGGTGTTCCAAGAGTTTTTCCTGGTGCGCCTACCCTGACGAAGTGCTCGAGCGGAACTCGCCATGCTGCAAGGTCTGGCCTCTCTCGGTAATGCCTACCTTTCGCTTCTCAATCCGACGTCGATCGCCTTTGGCCTGTGCGGCGCGCTGCTCGGTATCCTGGTCGGCTGCATGCCCGGACTTTCCGCCACGCTGTGCATCGCGTTGCTGACGACGCTTACGGTCAAACTGCCCGCCAACGATGCAATTCTCATTCTGGTGTGCTCCTACGTCGGCACGCTGTACGGCGGCTCGCGTTCGGCGATCCTGCTCAACATTCCGGGAACCGCGGCAAACGCCGCATCCTGTGCGGACGGCCACGCGCTGGCGTTGCGCGGCGAGGCCGGACGCGCGATCGGCATTGCCACCTCGGGGGCGTTTTGCGGCACGTTGTTCGGCGTGGTGTGCCTGGCGGCGTTCACCCCGACGCTCGCCAACGTGGCGCTGTCCTTCGGCGCCTACGAGTTTTTCTGGCTCGCCTTGTTCGGCGTGACGATGTCGGGGACCCTGGTCGGCAACGATCCGCTCAAGGGATGGTTGATGGGAGCGCTCGGTCTGTTCGTCGCGCAGATCGGACAGGAGGGGCTGTATGCATACGACCGGTTCACGTTCGGCCTTCCGGAACTGTCCGGTGGGATCGCGCTGATCCCGGCACTGATCGGCGCGTTCGGGTTTGCCGAAGTGCTGACCACGCTGGCCAATCCCGTGGAACACAAGCTGCTGGAAATGCGCGATTCGATCCGGCCGCGCTTCGACGAGGTCGCGCGCTACTGGCGTACCGTGCTGCGTTCCGGCGCCATCGGCGTGTTGACGGGCTTGCTGCCCGGGGTCGGCGAGGATTCCGGGGCGTGGATGTCGTACGCGGCCGCAAAGGCCACGACGAGGGAACGCGAACAGTTCGGCAAAGGCTCCATCGACGGACTGATGGCGGCGGAAACCGGCGACATGTCCTCGATCCCCGGGCATATGATTCCCATGCTCGCGCTGGGCGTGCCCGGGTCCGCGCCGTCCGCAGTCCTGATGGCGGCGATCATCATCCACGGGATCCAGCCCGGTCCGATGCTGATGGTGGAGCACCGGCAGTTCGTCTACGACATGGTCGCGATGACGACGCTCGCCACGGTCTGCATCCTCATCTTCGGCCTCTATCTGGTCCGGCCGCTGCTTTATGTGCTCAGGGTCAAGCACAGCGTACTGATGCCGATCATTTTCCTGATGTCGACGGTCGGCGCATACGCGACGGCGTGGCGGCTGTTCGACGTATACTCGATGATCGCCGTTGGCATCGGCGCGTTCTTCCTGCGCCGCAAGGGCTATCAAATGGCGCCGTTCGTCCTGGGGCTGGTCCTTGGTACCCTGCTCGACAAGAGCCTGCGGCGCGGGCTGGTGCTTTCCGACGGCAGCATCCTCCCGTTTTTCACCAGACCGATCTGCATCGGCTTTGCGTCGGTGACGATCTTGAGCATGTTGCTGTATATTCCGGCATTCAGTCGCGGGGTTAATCGCCTCACCGGCGCCATTACACGTCCGCTGAAGGCGCTGGCGGCGCGGCGCGGATAGGATCGCGATGCGTCTTGCGCTGTGCAACGAAGTGCTCGCGGCAATGCCGCTGGAACGTCAGTGCGAGCACGCCGCGGCGCTGCGCTACGACGGACTGGAGATCGCGCCCTATACGCTGTTCGAGCGGCCCGACGAGGTGACCGCGAACGAGGCCTCGCGGGTGCGCAGCGTCGTGGAAAGCGCAGGACTGGTTGTGACCAGCCTGCACTGGCTGCTGACGAGGCCGGCGGGGCTCTCGCTCACCGATCCCGACGCTTTAACGCGATCACGCACGCTCGAGGTGATGACTCGCCTCACCGGGTTGTGTGCCGCACTGGGCGGGAACGTGCTCGTGCATGGCTCGCCCCAGCAACGACAAATCCCGCGCGGCGGGATGCACGGGGATGCCCGGGCGCGTCTGGTCGACGCGCTTGCGCAAGTTGCCTCGGCGGCCGCGCGCGAAGGGGTGGTCTATTGCCTCGAGCCGCTGTCGCGCCGGGAGACGGCGTTGATCAATACCGTGGCCGAAGCAGCGGAAGTCGTGCGCGAGATCGGTCATCCGAATCTACGCACGATGATCGATTGCAGCGCGGCGGGCCTCGCCGAGACGCAGTCCGTGCCCGAGCTGCTGGAGCATTGGCTTCCGACGAAACTGATCGCGCATGTCCAGATCAACGATCCGAACCGCCGCGCGCCGGGACAGGGCGCCATGCGGTTCGCGCCAATCGCCGCGGCGCTGGCGCGACATGGTTACGCCGGCACGGTCGCGGTCGAGCCGTTCGACTACGTGCCCGACGGCGCGAGCGCCGCGGCGTTTGCCGCCGGTTATTGGCGCGGCGTGCGCGAAGCGCTCGGCTGACGCGCGGCATCCTGCACCATGGCGGCGCCGCGCTTTCGCATTCTCGCCCTGGACCTGTTCGAGCGGGACGTGGTGCTGCGGCTGCCGTTTCGTTTCGGCGTGGTGACGCTCACCGCTTGTCCGCAAGCCTTCGTGCGTGCCCGCATTGCGCTCGAAGCAGGCATCGAGGCGGTCGGCGCGAGCGCGGAACTGCTGGCGCCGAAATGGTTCGACAAGAATCTCGCGCTCACCAATGAGGATAATTTCGAGCAACTGCGCGATTCGCTGCGCCTGGCGCGCGAAGCATATCTCGGCGATAGGAGATCGCGCCCCGCCTTCCGGTACGCCGCGTCGTGCCACCAGGCATTGATCGACAAGGGCGGCTTGCAGGGATTGAACCCGCTGGTCGTCGGTTTCGGGCCCGCCCTGATCGACCGTGCGCTGCTCGATGCGCTTTGCCGCGCGCTGGGCGTTTCGTTCTACGACGCGATCCGGTGCAACGCGCCGAGCATCGACGCGAGCTTGACGCCCGATCTCGCCGGCTTCGACCTCGACCGATTTCTCGGAAGCTGCAGGCAACTGCCGGACATCGACGTCCGGCACACCGTGGGGCTGGTCGATCCGATCACCGCAGCCGACCTGACCACGCGGGTCGATGACGGCCTGCCGGAGACGCTGGAGGAAGTCATCGCCGTCTACGGCAACCGCTACTTCAAGCTCAAGGTCAGCGGTGACGCCGATGTCGACATCGCGCGTCTGACCCGCATCGCGGCCGTGCTCGATCGTCTCGCCATCTACACGATTACGCTCGACGGCAACGAGCAGTTCGCCGATGCGGAAACGGCGGTGCGGTTTTGGCGGCGACTGGAAGGTACGCCGGCATTGCGGCGGTTGGCGGAGGCGACGCTCTATGTCGAGCAGCCGTTGCCGCGCGCCATCACGCTGGAAACCGACATCACGGCTCTCGCGGGCGCAAAGCCGGTGCTGATCGACGAGGCCGACGGCACACCCGATGCATTTCCGACCGCGATGACGCGTGGCTACACCGGCGTTTCAAGCAAGAACTGCAAGGGTTTTTACAAGTCGCTGCTCAACGCCGCGCGCTGCGCCCGGCGGAACGGCGAGAGCGGCCCCCGCTTCTTCATGTCGGGCGAAGACCTCACCACGCAGGCGGGGCTTGCGGTGCAGCAGGATCTCGCGCTCGTCAACTTGCTCGGCTTGCGGCATGTGGAGCGCAACGGTCATCACTATGTGCACGGCTTTGCCGGCCAGGGCGCATCACGCGACGAGCAACGCGCATTCGCCGAGGCGCATCCGGACTTGTATGAAGGCGACGCCGATGACGTGCGTTTGCGTCTATACGGCGGCCGCCTCGATCTCAAATCGCTGGATCGGCCGGGCTTCGCGACCGGCGCGCACCCGGATTTCACCACGATGTCGCCGATCTCCTGAACCAGTTCCCCGGCCGCGGCTCCGCGGCGAACCTGGTTGGGCCAACCCTCGTGCCCGTCGATCGCCGCCCGGCGTGGCGCCCTAAGTGGCTGTCCAGCAACGCGATTTCTTGGATCATGACCGCTATCCCGGTGACCGCCGACCAGGTGGTTTGTGTCGCGCGGAAACCGCCTGTACGATTTCGATACGGGAGGTGCCCATGCGAGCTCTGGCAGCAATCGGCGTCCTTGCGATCCTCATCGCGGTCGGCGCCGCGGTCTTCTTCTTCGGCGGCTTTTACAACGTGGCCGCGAACGCGCCCGATCCGGGCATCGTCAACTGGGCACTGGTCAAGGTCCGTGCGGCGTCGATCGACAGTCGCGCGCATTTCACCAGCTCCGTCAATCTCGACGATCCCGAAATCGTGCGCGCCGGTGCGCGGGCGTTCTCGGAGCGCGGCTGCACGAACTGCCACGGCGCGCCCGGCGTGAACTGGCAGAAGTTCTCCGAAGGCTTGAATCCCGATCCACCCGACCTGAAGGAGATCGCCCACGAACGCCAACCCGCCGAGTTCTTCTGGGTGGTCAAGAACGGCATCAAGATGACGGCAATGCCGAGCTTCGGCGCCATTGGCGTGAACGACAATGAAATCTGGTCCATCGTCGCGTTCATCCGCAAGATACCGAACGTGTCGGAGGATGACTTCAAGGCGTGGACCGCGAAGCCATAGCGAGACGCGTACGCCCCTGTCCGTCCGTTACGGCGGCGGGCAGACACGGCCTGCTCTCCTGTGCGATCGGCGCAATCGGCGCAGCGCGTGAATCGAAATGCGGCACCCGGCACCCCTAGCAGGTTCTGTCGATATGACCGCCGGGCTTTCGCTGCAACGCGCCGCGCGCGACGGATTATTTTCCGGGGCGGCCGTCGGCTCGGATCTTCGCCTGCTGCGCATGCTGGTCATCGGCGCCGGTTTGTGCTGGGCGATCCTGTTCGTAGTTGTCGGGCTCGGCTACGGACTGCAGCTGTTCGGCGACGGTGCGATCTTCTCGTACGCAATAACAGTCGAGGATGCGTGGGCGTTTCACTGGCACAACATTCCGGGCCGCCTGTTCGTCTATTTGTTTTCCTACGTGCCCGCCGAAGCCTATGTTCACGTGACGAAGGACGCTCGGGGCGGAATCGCCCTGTACGGCCTGCTGTTTTTTGGCGCCCAAGTGGTCGGGCTCGCGGCGACGTGGGCGGCGGATCGCTGCAAGAACCGGATCATCTTCACTTACGCATGCGGCTCGACCGCCTGCTTGTGTCCCTTCGTGTTCGGGTTCCCGACCGAGATGTGGATGGCGCATGCGTTGTTCTGGCCTGCGCTCGCCCTGTGCCACGGCGCGCCGCGCGGCATCGGGGGTTCCGCGCTGGTGTTCATCGCGTTGCTCGCGCTGGCGTTCACGCACGAAGGTGCGCTGGTTCTCGCCGTCGCCATCCTGTTTACGCTCGCGCTGCGGGGGCTGCGGGATGCCGCACTGCTCAGGGCGACGCTGATCTTTTTCGTTGTCGTGTTGATCTGGGCGGCGGTGAAGGCGGCGCTTCCTCCCGATGATTACATCGTCGGGGTCTTGTACCGGGCTGCGCTCAATTTCATCGACGTCAGGAATCTTGCGGCGAGCGAGCTGTTCCTGTTGATGGCCGGCGCCGTTGCGGGGTACGCCGCCGCCGTCTCGATGCTCCGCTTGCTCATGGTTCCGCGGGCCCATGCCTGTGCGGCATTGATCGTCCTCGTAGCGCTGACCGCGTACTGGCTGACCATCGATCGTGCCCTGCATACGACCAACCGGTATTACCTGCGCACGGTGCTTCTGATGGCGATCCCGGTGCTCGGCGCCTTGGCGGCGGCTTACGCGCTCCGCGCCGAGGGCCAACGAAAGCTTCCGGTCCCCCTGCTGTCGCTGTTGTCCGCTCTGGCCGGGCAGTCGATGATACAAGCGGTCACCGGCGCTTTCGCCATCGTGATGCTGGTGCATGCGGTGGAGACCGCCAAATTCGCCCTCGCGTGGACCGACTACAAGGCCGCGGTGCGCTCGCTGGCAACGGGCACGGCCTCCGATCCGGACCTGGGCGACGCACGTTTCGTGTCAGCCCACCGGATCAGCCCCGAACTCGATCGGTTGTCCTGGTTCTCGACGGCCCATTTCCTGTCGGTGCTCCTCGCACCGGGGCTCGCACCGACGCGGCTGGTCGTGGACCCGCGGCAAGGCTATTTCTGGCTGTCCTGCGCAACGGCGCTGAACAACGAAACCGCCGAGCGGGCCATCCCGCCGGAAAGCCGACGCCTCGTCCGCGTGCACGCGTGCTTGCACCGTCATTAGACGACTCGCCGCAACACCCCCGGGATCTCCGTCATTGGCGACTCGGGGCGGAGCCTTATAAAAGCCTTCCGGTTCGATCAGGGAAGGCGTCATGACCGACCAGCCCATGGCCACCGTCAGGTGCAGCGAATGCGGTAACACCGTACGCAGGCGGGCCGGCAAATGCCCCTGGTGCGGTTCCCCGATTGCAACGAACGTCCAAAACAGCGTTTTGTCCTCGCGATGGCTTTGGGTCATATCGGCCGCAGTAGTGATTCTCGCAGCAGTGATTCTCATCGCGATGGTCCTGGTGCGACCGCACACCAGGAATGAAACCCAGGAGGCAACTTCCCGCCCACGCGATTCCGGTGACCGAGGCGTAACCCGCGCGGTCGCACCGCCGCAGAATCCTCCAGACCAACCGGCGCTTACTCGCTCGGTGCCCGATGGCCCCGGCCAATCGCAATCCGCCGGCACGAGACTACAGCAAGGCGCGATCGACGCCTTCAGCCTGGGCAAGACGCACCTGGAGAAGGGCGACTACGATCTCGCCATCCGGGAGTTCACCGAAGCGGTACGCCAGGACCCGAACTACCACGAGGCATTCGCCAATCGCGCCTTCGCTTATCTGTGCAAAGCCGACTACGACCGCGCCGTCCAGGATTATGGCCAAGCGATTCGGCTCAAGCCGAGTGCCGATTTGTTCGCCAACCGCGGACTCGCCTATTTCAACAAGAGTGACTACGACCACGCACTTCGAGACTACGACCAGGCAATCGGCCTCAGCGGGAGCGACGCGGAGCTCTTCAACGATCGCGGCGCCGCCTATTCCGGCAAGGGCGACTACGATCGCGCAATTCAGGATTACGACCAAGCGGTCCGCCTGAACCCGAATTACCCCGCGGCTTTGAACAATCGAGGTTGGGCCTATTCCCAAAAAGGCCAGCGAGAGCGTGCCATCGCCGATTACCGCAGCGCATTGAGGCTCAAACCGGAAGATTCCCTGCGCAGGCACGTCGAGGCGGCACTCAAGTCACTCGGCGCGCCCGCGTCGATCGTCGACAGGCAATAGCGGATCACCTCTGCGCGCGAACCAGGTCAGCGGCCTTCTCGCCGATCATGATCGAGGGCGCGTTGGTGTTGCCGCCGACCAGCGTCGGCATGATGGAGGCATCGGCGACCCGCAATGCCTCGATCCCGCGCACGCGCAATTGCGGATCGACCACCGCCTGCGCATCGGTTCCCATCTTGCAGGTGCCGACGGGGTGATAGATGGTGTCGCATCGTTCGCTTAGCGAGCGGCGAATCTCCTCGTCGGTGTGAACGTGCCCCGCATAGAGATCGCCGGTGCGGACCGCGGCGAGCGCCGGCGCGTCGAGAATCTGCCGCGTGAGCTTGAAACCCTTGACCATCGTTTCGAGGTCATCGGGATCGTCGAGGAATCGCGGATCGATCAGCGGCGCGGCGGCGGGATCGGGGCTCTGCAACGCCACGAAGCCCCGGCTCTTCGGGCGCAGCAAGCAGACATGGCAGGTGAAGCCGTGTCCGAGGTGCCGGGTGCGGGAATGATTGTCGGCGAGCGCGACGACCAATTGCACCTGCACGTCGGGAGCGGGAAGCCCCACGTCGGTTTTCAGGAACGCACCGCACTCGGCGAAATTCGTGGTCATCATGCCGCGCCGCTCGCGGCGGTAGCGGCCGATCTCCCGGACGAGGCGCGCGACGCCGGGCCAGGAGAGGCCGAACAGGTCGTGGTCCTCGGATCGGAAGATGAACGAATAATCGATGTGGTCCTGCAGATTGCGGCCGACGCCGGGAAGCTCGTGCGCCGATTCGATGCCGAACCGGCGCAAATCCTCACCCGGGCCGATTCCCGACAGCATCAACAGCTGCGGCGACTGCAACGCGCCGGCGCTGACGATCACCTCCGATCTCGCGGCAACGGTCCGGCGCTCCCTGCCGAGCTTGTACTCGACGCCGGTGGCGCGTTTGCCGGCCAAGAGAACGCGCGTCGCCCGCGCGCCGGTAATCACCCGCAAATTCGCCCGATCGCGATGCGGATGAATGTAGGCGCGGGCCGCGCTGCAGCGCTCGCCGTTCCTTTGCGTGACCTGGAACGTGCCGGCGCCTTCCTGCCGCTCGCCGTTGAAATCCTCGGTCGACGGCAGCTGAATCTGCCGGCAGGCGTCGAAGAAGCGCTGCTGGAACGGATTCGGCGTGGTCAGGTTGCAGACGTTGAGCGGCCCGCCGGATCCGTGAAAGTCGTTGCGAATCGTTTCATTGTGCTCGGCGCGCTTGAAATACGGCAGCACCTCCGCATAGGACCAGCCCGAATTGCCGAGCGAGGCCCAATGGTCGTAGTCCCAACGGTGGCCCCGGATGTAGATCATGGCATTGATCGCGCTCGATCCGCCCAGCGCCTTGCCGCGCGGCTGGTAACCCCGGCGCCCGTTTAGCCCCGGCTGCGGCACGGTATGAAACGCCCAATTGTTGATCGGCGTGGGCAACATCACGACGATGCCGAACGGCATGGTGACCACCCAGCTGTCGCCATTGCCGCCCGCTTCGAGCAGGCAGACGCTCACCCGCGGGTCCTCGCTCAGCCGGCTCGCTACCACGCAGCCGGCCGATCCGCCTCCCGCCACCACGTAGTCGAACTCGTCGGACAATTCTCCCCTCCCGGCGCCGGCATGATGGCTTTTGGCATGCTCAAGTGCAATGGGCGGGGTATCGCCGGCGCGAATCCCCGCACCGAAATCCGCGGCCAGCGTTCGCGTGCCGCACTAGGAGTCATCCGCGCTGCTTCGGCTCGACGATCTCGAACATGCGGTGCAAGTCGTCGAGCAGCGAGAACAGCTCCACCACCTTGGCTGCGTTGCCCGCGATCGTCACCGCGCCGGAGCCGATCGCCTCGGGGACGGTCAGCCTGCCGGTGATGATCTTGTCGAGCGTCGCGCGGGCAATCGTGAGCGTCGCATCCGCAGTCTCGAGCTGACGGCCCGCCGCATAGGACAGCGCCGAATTCTCCAGCCGCAACACATAGTCCTCGCCAACGTCGGTGAAGCGCCAATTGAGCACGAGCTTCTTGCCCTCGGCCTTCGGGCCGTTGAGCCGGACGCCGAGATAATCGAAGAACTGCCCGATGCTCAGCGCCTGCACGGTGTCGGCGGAAACCGGGGTGCGCCCGGGGAGCTGCGGCATGCCGTGGCGCAGCTCGTGCGCGCCGAACAGATAGGCATTGCGCCAAGTCGCGGATTCGGCGAGATAACCGAGCTGCTCGAAGGCATCCGCCAGCAGATCGCGGGCGTCCGAGTTTTGCGGATCGGCGAACACCAGGTGACTCGCGACCTGGGCCACCCAGCGATATTCACCGCGAGCGAAATCGCTGCGCGCGCGTGCGAGCGCCGCCGCCGACCCGCCCATGTATTCGATATATTTTTTGCCGGCGTCGACCGGCGGCAGCGGATCGAGGTTCGCCGGATTGGCGTCGTACCAGCCGAGATAGCGCTGGTATATGGCCTTCACGTTATGGCGCAGGTCGCCGTAGTAACCGCGCGTGTGCCACTCGCGCGCGATGCTCTGCGGCAATTGCAGCTCCTCGGCGATCTCTGCGGCGGTGAGCCCCTGGTTCAACAGCCGCACGGTCTGGTCGTGCACGTATTTGTAGAGGTCACGCTGCTTCTCGAGATAGTCGCGCGCGCGCGCGTTGCCCCACACCGGCCAGTGATGCTGGCCGACGAGCGCCTCGACGCGGCCGCCCCACATCTCCAGCGCCTCATCGATGTATTTCGACCACCGCAGCGGATCGCGGACCAGGGCGCCGCGGAACGGCAGCAGGTTGTGAAAATTGTGGGTGGCGTTCTCGGCCAGGTTGAGGACGGAAAATCGCGGGAAATACATGTGGAACTCGGCCGGCGCCTCGCTCTCGGGCGCCATCTGAAACACGATCTCGACGCCGTCGATGGTGCGGGTCTCACCGGTCGATTTGACGAGATCGGTCGGCGCAATCAGCGTGACCGAGCCGGCCGCCATGTCCTTGCCGAGCCCGCAATCGACGTGGCCGCGGGCGTGCTTGGGCAACAGCCGGCCGAACTGATATTGCGCGCGCCTCAGCATGGCGTTGCCGGCGATGACGTTCTCGGATACCGCGTGCTCCATGAACAGATCCGGCGCGACAATCGCAATCTTACCCGAGTTGACCTCGCTCTCGTCGACCACGCCCTTCACCCCGCCCCAATGGTCGGCGTGAGTGTGAGTGTAGATGACGGCAGCGACGGGACGCCGCCCGCGATGCTCGAAATACAGCTCGAGCGCGGCGCGCGAGCCTTCGGCGGAGGTCAGCGTGTCGATGACGATGACGCCGCTGTCGCCCTCGACGAGCGTCATGTTGGCAATGTCGAACCCGCGCACCTGATAAACGCCGTCGACGACGCGGTAGAGACCATGGTTCATGTTGAGGCGCGCCTGGCGCCACAGGCTGGGATTGACGGTCGCCGGAGCCGTCTCGTTCTCGAGGAAGGCATAAGGGCCGAGATTCCACACCGTGCGGCCGGTCTCGTGTACGATCGCGGCCTCGGGGCGCGTCGCGATGAACCCCCGGGCGGCGTCCTCGAAGTCGCGACGGTCGTCGAACGCCAGCGTCTCCAGCACGCGGCGATGGGCAAGCCGCACCGGCGGCTCCGCATCCTTGCAACTCTGTTCGCCGATTGTCATCGAGGCTTCCTGTCGGTTGGCCGCATGCGTCCCCTCCGCTTCTCGCGGGCCGTATGCGGTGTGGTCACGCCTTCGCCGCCGCGGCGATCAGCTCTTGGTACGCCGCCAGGCGCAACATTTCGCGTTCCGGCCTTATGAACAGGATCCCGATCAGTCCGCCCGCTACCATGATCAGTCCGCAGACGAAAAAGCCGAGGAAATAGCCCTGCGCCGGAGTCGCGGCGCTCTCCACGATGCCGCCCATCACAAACGGGGCGAGCAGCCCGGCGGCGGTGCCGAACGCATTGCCGATCGCGAGGATCGCGCCGCGCTGCCGCACCGGCACGAATTCGCTGACCACCGCATGGCTGATCACGTAAATCACGCTCGGCAGCGTCCCGCCGACGATGAGCACTGCGATCTTGAGCTCCGGGGTCGGCACGTAGTCGAGCAGCGTGAACGCGAGCCCACCGGCGGCCACGCTGGCGCCGGCAAAGACGCCGCGAGCAATACGACTTTTCACCCCGCGCGCCAACAGATGCTGGGAATACCAGCCGGCCCCCACCGACACGATGACGCTGATGCCCCAGGGCAGCGCGGCGATCAGTCCGGCCGCGGATTGCGAGTAGCCGAGACCCTGCACCAGGAACGGCGTCTGCCACGCGAGCCCGATCGACAGCGCCCAATAGGCGCCGAAGAACGTGCAATACGTCGCCAGCACCGTGCCGTTGAGCAGCAGCCTCGCGTACGGAACGAAATCATGGCCGGCCGCCGCCGCGATCCCTGCCGTCGGCCCCTCGGGCCTGCGCATTTGCTGCTCGACCGTGCCCTCGCGGCCGAGGAAGAGCCACGCCAGCGCCCACAACAGGCCGGCGATGCCGAGCAGGCCGAAGGCCCAATGCCAGGAATAGCGCACGATGATAAAATTGAGCACCGGAATGGCGAGCAACAGCCCGAAGCCCGCGCCCTGCGAGACGATCGCGGTCGGCAGCGTGCGCTGCTCGTTGGGGAACCATTTGTAGAGCGAATGCAGCGCCACCGGGTAGGCCGGCCCTTCGCCGGCGCCGAGCGCGATGCGGCACGCCAGCATGGTGGCGAAATTCACCGGCGCGATCATCGGCAATTGCGTCAGCGCCCAGATCGTCGCCATCACCAGCAGCACCCACCGGGTCTCGACCCGGTTGGCGACGAAGCCGCCGATCACCGCCGAAATCGAGAACAGGAAAAAGAAGCTCGATCCCAAGAGACCGAACTGACTGGGCGTCAGGCCCATGTCCTGCATGATCGGGACGCCGGCAAGGCCGACAATCGCCTTGTCGCTGAAATTGAGCATCATGAACACAAACAGCAGAGCGACGATGGTCCACGAACGCCGTTCTTGCGTCACATCGATCCTCCCCCGCTTCGCTGCGCGGCGCCATTATAGGACATTATAGGACGCCTGCGCGCGGGCGGATCGCGCGCTGCCGTTTGCGTGCCGCGTGTCCGCTGTCCTTTCGCTCGTTTATTTTGGGAGCTTATACAAGCGTACCCTGAGACGTACCCGCATTCTTAACGCGAGAATATGCGGCTCTATGAAGCACTGTGTTGCATCGCGCTTCCGGATTCAGGTGTTTACCGGACATAGGCGGAAGGTGTGGTTATTTCGCAGATTGGCCCGAAACAGACGCTCGTCAGGCTCTTAACCAGAAGGTCGTAGGTTCACACTCTAACTTCTGCAAGGAACTTTCGGCCGCGTGCGCCTAGCGCTAAGCCTTCCTTTTTGCGATCTCAGTTTCGACAGCGGCAACGCGCGCTTCAAAGTCAGCGGTCAGCTTGTACGCGCGGCGGAGGTTGGCGATCCTCTGCGCGGCTTCTTCTTCCGCGCCGCCCATATCACCCAGGATCTCTGCCACAAGTATCTGGATGTCCACCCAATCGGGATTCCGGGACGCTAGCCCCTCGACGACTTCAAACGCCATGCGATGCTCCTTCATCAGAAGAAAGCACATTGCCAGGTGACGCGACGCTTGATCGTGGCCCGCGGCGACGATCGATCCGTTGCGGCAATTATCCATCAGCGCGGCATACAAAGGGTGTTGATCGCCGCCGTCAAGGTCGAGCACCACCAGGACGCAAACGCCGACATAGTCGTTGGTCCGGATGAGCTGCTTCAGCAACGTAGCCTTCGATTTCTTGTCGTCATCCTTCAGAAAAGGAAGGCAGAGCGTTTCGATTTGGGTTTGAAGCGCGGCGTAGTCACTTTGGAACGGCTGGAAAAACGCGCCAATGCCGGGGCCGCTGAGAATGCTCGCAAAGGCGAGCAAGCAAACCAGCCGCTCAGGCTCCGACATGGGCGTTGTCAGTGAATCCAAGAGGGCGCCGTAGTCGGCCTTCGTCCGCCCTCTATGGTTGATGCGAAAAACCCCTTCAGCCTTCACGAACGTCTTAAAGCGAGCGAGCGCGGCCTGAAGACGAATGGGCCAGCTTGTGGAATGGGCGTGCGCTTCCAGAAATTCGTGCACGGACGCGTGCGGAGCGCTGCCAATCTCGCCGAGTGCGTGGCAGATCAGCCATTGCCTGAACACCGAAGCATCCCGGCCGTGACGGACGAGGACTTCCGCAAGCGGGTAAGGCCAGCCGACGCGGCACGAAAGAATGAGCTCAAGGACGCCCTTGAAATCGAAATCCGAAAGCCCGTCGGACAGCGTCGAGGAAAGAAATTGATGGGCTTTCCGAAATTCGTGCCTCGACATGTGCTGTCCCGTGCCGAAGCGCTCGATTTCCTCAATTATCTCAACCGCCTGCGAACCCGCAAAGGCATGCCAAAAAAATTGGCGTGCATCCCCTTTCTGGGCCTCATCGCCGTCGAGCCAGCGCGTCAGGTTCTTACGGCAGGCCTCTTCGTCGTTGATCGGGGGTGGCTCTGGCGGAGCGAGCGGGCCGGCAACGTTGTTGCCCGCGTAGGGCACAGCCGGCGCGCGGCTCGCGCTCACGCCGTACAGGCGCCGGCCATCGGCGGCATACATTCGCAAAAAGAGAATGCCGTGGCATGTCTTGGTGAAGGCGGCACCGACACGCTCATAGAAGCTGAGTCCCTGGCCGAGACCGTAGTCGTCGAGGTCCGCAAGGAGAGAAGCGATCGTATGGGCATCGTCGATTTCGAGGTGTGCGCCGATGGTGTCGCGAATGGCTCGCGCCGTATTGAGCTCGCTTTGAAAGTTTGAGGCGGCAACGAAGTTGTCGATCGGGGCCGACGACTGACCGTTGGCAGTGATGAGCTTGTCCAGGCCGTCCATCGCCTGGGGTGCGTCGGGTGAGAGCGGACGCGTCACAAGGCAATCGCAAAAGCTGACGAGGTCGGTGATAATGCGTGCCTTGAGGATGCGCGCAATCCGGGGATTAGCGGCAAGCCTGTCGAGAAGGCGGCCCTGCATAGCGATCCAGCGGCGGATCAGCGCCAGCTGCCCCGCGCGCTCATGCACGGGCGTCACGTTCAAGACCGCGGCTGTGTTGTTTCGCGTCATGGCGAGCAGGTCGGTTCCCATTTCGATCCAGTTGCGGGTGTCGATGGCCCGCTGGAACTGACGAAGCGTCTCCAGGACAGCTGGGTCGGTAAGTTCGGGCGGGTCGACATAGGCGGCGTAGCCCGGCAAGTTAAGGGGCGCGAGGCTCCGATAAATCTCCTGCGCGCCATCGACAAAGAAGCTGATCTTGACGATCTCGATGTCGTTCCAGAGCTCGATGCGCTTGCCGAAGTCGAAGTCCTGGACATGCGCGCCGAGTCGGTGTCTTGAAACCTTGAAGTATTCCTCGAAGGTGGACGCGTAGGCTTCCTTGGTCTTGTGAAAGTCGCGCGTGTCATAGCCCGCGTCGTTGAGCGGCCTGCGGAGGCCCCGCGCATGCTCGATGAAATTCTCGCCCCTGATGAGAATGTGGCGAGCGAGCGTGCGTGTGACGAAGGGGTCGGTCAGGTGCATCGCGAGGTGAAACGCGAGGTGCATTTCCTCGACGATAAATTTCAGCTTCTCCACCCGCGTGGGAATCATGGCGTAACGAGTCCTGTCAGGGCGATGCCGGCTGCCGCTTGGTGGGTGGCGCGGGCCGGACCGCCCGGAAGCCCGCAAATCCCGAGCGTGTAGCACTGCCGGTAACGTCGAACGACTGCTCTTGGCACTTCTAAGACATGAAGCAGTACCAGCGCGAAGGCCGCTTACCGCCCCAAAGCCGCTCGAAACAAGTACCTCGACCGAACTTGGGCGGGCGCAGCGTCGAGCGGTTGTCCGAGCGATGGTGCCCAGGGGCGGAATTGAACCACCGACACCGTGATTTTCAGTCACGTGCTCTACCAACTGAGCTACCTGGGCGCCGGCCGGCGCTAGGCTCCGGTCGGAAGCGCCGCCTTATAGAGACAAGGCCCGGCACTGTCCAGCCGCGCCAACCTCCTCGGGCAAAGCTTGGAGCGGATTGAATTGCCGATCCGCTCAGCCTTCCTCATCGTCCTCGGGCCGAGCGCCGTCTTCTTCTTCCTTCTGCTCGGTTGCGGGAATGGCGTAGCGGCCGGAAAACCAGCGGTGAAGATCGACGTCGGCGCAGCGCTTCGAGCAGAACGGCCGAAACCGCTCGGCTGCCGGTTTGCCGCAGGTCGGGCACTTTCGCGGGCCGGGCATCGGGTCGGGCATGCGGGAGATATCGGTACTGCGGATGCCGAACGGAAGGTGGCCCCACCCGCCTGGCTGCGCCAGGCGACCTCCCCTAAAGGGGAGGTAAAGCACCGCGGCGCTATTTCAGGCTGACGCCGCCGTCGACGACGAGCTCGATGCCGGTCACGTAGCGGCTCTCCTCGCTCGCGAGATAGACCGCCGCCCAGGCGACGTCCCAGGCCTCGCCGCCGAACCCCATCGGCACCTGCGCGTCGCGCACCCGCCACATCTCCTCGACGTCGGCGGCGCCGTAGGCGCGCGCGAAGCCGAACGCCTTCTCGACCATCGGCGTCTTCATCAGTCCGGGCAGGATCGCGTTCACGCGGATGCGCTTCTTGGCGTATTCGACCGCGGTGGTGCGAGTGAGATGGCTCAGCGCGGCCTTCGAGGCGTAATAGCTCGAATACGGCAGGCCGGTATAGCGGATCGCCGCGACCGAGGAGATGTTGATGATGGAGCCGCCGCCCTGGGCTGCCATCACCGGAATGACGTGCTTCATGGTCAGGAACGCGCCCTTGAGGTTGACGGCAAACACGCGGTCCCAGTCGGCCTCGGAGATCTCGACGACGCCGCCGAGCTCGGCGATGCCGACATTGTTGTCGACCACGTCGATGCGGCCGTAGCGCTCCCGGCAGGCTTCGACCATGGCAGCGACCTCGTCGGCCTTGGTGACGTCGGCGCGATGCGCGGCCGCGGTGCCGCCTTCGGCCTGGATGATGCCGGCGGTCTCCGCGGCGGCCGCAGGATTGATATCGACGCAGAGCACGCTTGCGCCCTCGCGGGCGAAGGTCACCGCCGTCGCCTTGCCGTTGCCCCAGCCGGGCCCGATCGATCCGGCGCCCACCACGATCGCCACTTTGCCCTTGAGCCGATCCGGCATGCCGTGCCTCCCACCGATTGATTGAGAGTTATTTGATCTCAAACGCTGCTCCAAGCGCGCTTTCCCTCTCCCCTTGCGGGAGAGGGTGGCTCGTTGCGAGTGGAACGAGCAATGAGCCGGGTGAGGGGTATGTTGCGAAGGGGAACCCCTCACCCGCCTCGCGGACCTTGTCCGCTCGGCACCCTCTCCCACAAGGGGAGAGGGCAAAGAGCGCATGCCTCACGTCCTGAGCACCCACTGCCCCCGCTTCGCGTCGATCGCGCGCAGCTCGGTCTTGAGGATCTTGCCGTAATTGTTCTTCGGCAAAGCTTCGACGAACACATAATCTTTCGGCCGCTTGAACCGAGCAATTGACTCGAGGCACAGCGTATCGAGCTCGCCGCGCTCAACTTGGCCGACCACATAGGCGACGACGATCTCGCCCCATTCCGGATCCGGCCTGCCGATCACCGAGGCTTCGCGTACATCCTTGTGCTGGAGCAGCACTTCCTCGATCTCGCGCGGGTAGATGTTGGAGCCGCCGGAGATGATCATGTCCTTGGAGCGGTCCTTGAGCGTGAGATAGCCCTCGGCATCGAGCGCGCCGACGTCACCGGTGTGCAGCCAGCCGTCGCGCAGCGTCGCGGCGCTGGCGTCGGGATCGCGCCAATAGCCCGGCATCACCACGTCGCCGCGGCAGAGAATCTCGCCGGTCTCGCCGATCGGCAGCTCGCGGTCGTCCGCATCGGCGATCTTCACTTCGATGCAAGCATAGGGCCGGCCGGCCGAAGCCAGCCGGTCGAGCCAGCGCGGATGGGCGCGGTCGGCGATCTCCTGGCGGGAGAGCGTGCTGATCGTCATCGGACTTTCGCCCTGGCCGTAAATCTGCGCCAGCCGCGGTCCGAATCTTTCCAGCGCCTGCTTGGTGTTCTCGACGTACATCGGCGCGCCGCCCCACACGATGGTGCGAACGTTTGCGGCCTTGCAATCGGCCGGGCAATCGACCAGCCGCTTGACCATGGTGGGCGCGGCGAACATCGAGGTGCGCGGCCAAGCCTCGATCAAATCGAAAATCTCCTCGGGCTCGAAGCCTGCGGATTCCGGCACGACGTTGACGCCGAGCCGCGCGAGTGCCGGGATCATGTAGAGGCCGGAGCCGTGGCTCATCGGCGCGGCGTGGAGCAGCGGATCGCCCGGCGCGGTGGCATCGACTTCGCTCAGATAGGCGTGGCTCGCCATGGCGAGCACCCGATGCGTGAGCATGGCGCCCTTCGGGCGGCCCGTGGTGCCGGAAGTATAGAACAGCCATGCCAGCGCATCGCCGCCGACCTCGGCGCAACGAACCGGGTCGGCCGAGAGCAGCGCCGCATATTCGGCGCTGCCGATGCTGACCAGTCGCTCCAGATTTCCCGGCGCATGCGGCGCGATCTCGGCGTCGAGTCCGGCGGAGACGAAGCAGGCGCGGGCGCCGGAATGCTCCAGGATGAAGCCGCATTCGCGGCCGTGCAGCTTGGCATTGACCGGTACCGCCGCGAGCCCCGCATGCCAGATGCCGAACATCAGCTCGACGTACTCGGGCGAGTTCTTGGCGATGATGGCGACGCGATCGCCCGCGGCGAGCCCGAACCGCTGTCGCAGCGCGCCGGCAACCCGCGCCGCGTGCCCCGCGAGCTCACCATAATCCTTGTGCACGCGCCGGCCGTAGCCGATCGCCGGCCGGCCGCCGTGGCTTTTGCCCGCGCGCTCGAGCCAAAGCGCCAGATTCAAGACAGCCCCTCCTTCGTTCCGTGATCCTGAGGTGCGAACCCGACGAAGTCGGGTGAGCCTCGAAGGATTAGAACGAGGGCGTCCTTCGAGAGCCGCTTCGCGGCCAGCTCAGGACGATGCCTCACACCGCGCTGAGCCAGCCGAAATGCACCGGATAGCCCTCGCCCGACAACAGCGCGACCGTCTCCTGCAGCGGCAGCCCGACCACGCTGGTGTAGGAGCCCACGATTTTCACGATGAAGGCGCCGGCAAGCCCCTGGACCGCATAGCCGCCGGCCTTGCCGCGCCATTCGCCGGAGGCGAGATAGGCCTCGAGCTCCTCCTTCGAGAGGCGCTTGAACCGCACCCGGGTCTCGACCAGGCGTTGGCGAAAACTCTCTTTGGGCGTGACCAAGCACACCGCGCTGTAGACCCGGTGGTTGCGGCCGGACAAGAGCCGCAGGCACGCCGCCGCCTCATCGAGCATCTCCGCCTTCGGCATGATGCGGCGTCCAACCGCCACCACCGTATCGGCGGCGATGATGAACGATCCGCGCAATTCCTCGTCGAGCCGCACCGCCTGCAGCGCCGCTTCGGCCTTGGCGCGCGCCAGACGCGTGGCCAGCGCGCGCGGCAGCTCGCCCTTCATCGGCAGCTCATCGATGTCGGCCGGCAGCAGCGAGTCCGGCTCGATCCCGCCCTGATTGAGCAATGCCAGCCGGCGCGGCGAACCGGAGGCGAGGACGAGCTTGGGCCGGCCGATCATGACGTTGCGCGCAGGGGGTTGTGGCCTCGAGCGAGACCGAGACTACTTGAAACGATAGGTGATGCGGCCCTTGGTCAGGTCGTAAGGGGTCATTTCGACCAGAACCTTGTCGCCGGCCAGCACGCGAATGCGGTTCTTGCGCATGCGGCCCGCCGTGTGGGCAATGATTTCGTGCTCGTTCTCGAGCTTGACGCGAAACGTGGCGTTCGGAAGCAGCTCCGTCACGACACCGGGAAATTCCAGTAGTTCTTCCTTTGCCATCGATATCCGTGTTCGGGTTCGCCGGTCGCCCCTCGGCTCCCGAGCCTGTGTGTCCTCGGCCTCCGCGAATGGGCGCGGAAGCTAGCGGAAACCGCGGGATTTCACAACACTCCGGCTCCTCCCGCGCGCAAGGAATGGAGTAGCCCGGATGGGGCAAAGCGAAATCCGGGATTCTGCATTCCGCCACGCTCCATGGCGCTACCGTCCCTCGTCGTCACTCGTTCCCGCCCGGGCGCCAGGCGAACCTCGCCTTGATGCGTTCCATGAGCTGGTCGCGCACCGCGCGATAGGCGTCGAGCTGCTGCTCGCGGTTGCCGCCGGCGCCGGACGGATCCGGGGTCGGCCAATATTCCACCTCCACCGGCAGCCTGCGGGTGAGCTCGAGCGCCTGGTGATGCGCCTCCGGAGAGAGCGTCACGATCACGTCGAAATTGAGCCCCTCCCATTCCTCCAACTCCTCGAACGTCATCGGCCGGTGCTTGTGAATGTCGAGCCCGACCTCGTCCATGACCGCGACCGCGAACGGGTCGAGCTCGCCTTTGCGCGCGCCGGCCGAGCCGACGTAAGCGCTGCGGCCGAACAATTGCCGGAACAGCGCCGCCGCCATCGGCGAGCGGATCGCATTCAAGCCGCAGGCGAACAGCACCGCATGGGGCTTGAGCGCGCGCCCTGCCGCGGCCATCCGGGCTACCCCTTCCAATGCAGGACGCAAACCAGGGTGAACAGGCGCCGCGCGGTGTCGAAATCGAGTTCGATCTTTTCCTTGAGGCGCTCCATCAGCAGTTCCGAGCCTTCGTTGTGCAGCCCGCGGCGACCCATGTCGATCGCCTCGATCTGGCTCGGCGTCGCGGTGCGGATCGCCCGATAGTAATTGTCGCAGATCAGAAAGTAGTCCTTCACGATGCGGCGGAACGGGGTGAGCGAGAGCATGTGGATCACGACCGGCGCGCCGTCGGAGAGCCGCACGTCGAACACCAGGCGATTCTCGGTGATGCTCAGATGCAGCGCATAGGGGCCGCCGTCGTGCCCGCTCGGCGCGAACAGGTTCTGCTCGATGAGATCGTAGATCGCGACGGCGCGCTCGTGCTCGATGTCGGGCGTGGAGCGGCCGATCGAGGCTTCGTCGAACGTTACCGCGACGAGGCGGCGCCGGTTCGAGCTCTCGCTCATCGCCGGTTGAGACGGATCGCGACCGACCGCGCGTGCGCCTCGAGCCCTTCGGCGCGGCCGAGCGCGATCGCCGCAGGGCCGAGCTTGGCCAGCTCCTCCGCGCCGAGCCTGAGAATCGAGGTGCGCTTCATGAAGTCGAGCACGCCGAGTCCGGATGAAAACCGCGCCGAACGCGCGGTCGGCAGCACGTGATTGGATCCGGCGACATAATCGCCGATCGCCTCGGGGGTGTGAGCCCCGAGAAAAATCGCGCCGGCGTTGCGGATCTTTGCCGCGAGCCGGTCGGCATCGTCGCTCATGATCTCGACATGCTCGGGCGCGATGGCATCGATCAGCGGCACGGCGGCGTCGAGTGTTTCGACGAGGATGACGGCGCCGAAGTCGCGCCAGGCCGCGGCCGCCACCGAGCCGCGCGGCAGCGTCTGAAGCTGCGCCGCCAGGCCCGCCTCAACCGCCCGCGCCAGCGCGACATCCTGCGTGATCAGGATCGCCTGCGCCGATACGTCGTGCTCGGCCTGGGCCAGGAGATCGGCCGCGATCCAGTCGGGATTGGCGTTGTGGTCGGCGAGGATGAGCACTTCGGACGGGCCGGCGATCATGTCGATGCCGACCCTGCCGAACACCAGGCGCTTGGCCGCGGCCACATAGGCGTTGCCGGGGCCGACGATCTTGGCGACCGGCGCGATCGTCCGGGTGCCATAGGCCAGCGCCGCGATCGCCTGCGCGCCGCCGACCCGAAAAATCTCGTCGACGCCGGCAAGTTTGGCCGCGGCAAGCACCAGGGCATCGAGCTTGCCGTCGGGCGCCGGCACCGCCATCACGATCCGCGGCACGCCGGCGATCTTGGCCGGCACCGCATTCATCAGCACCGAAGACGGATAGGCCGCGGTACCGCCCGGAACGTAGAGCCCGACCGCCTCGATCGCGGTCCAGCGCCACGACAGCTCGACGCCCAAAGGATCGACGAAATGCTCGTCCGCCGGCAGCTGCCGGCGATGATAGGCCTCGATGCGGTCGCGCGCGAATTGCAGTGCATCGAACGCTTCGCGATCGCAGCTACGGGCGGCCGCTTCGATCTCATCGGCGTCGACCCGCAGTCCTAGGGTTTCGAGATCGACGCGATCGAATTTTCGGCTGAGCTCGATCAGCGCCGCATCGCCGCGCTGGGCGACATCGGCGATGATCGCCCGGACGTCTGCCTCCACGTCCCCGGCCGTCTCGCGTTTGGCCAGGAGAAATGTTTGGAAGCGCTCGGTGAAATCCGGCGCGCTGGCGTCAAGGCGGATCGGCATCGGGGATCTCGGGCCAAAGCCGGTCAATGGCGCGGCGTCGACGGCTTAGTCAACCCCGAGCCGATCACGCGTTGAGGGGATGGTTAGGACAAGCGGCCGTCGTCCACGTCGGACCGAGGTCGGCGAGCTCGGCTTCGAGGCACTCGACGTGGAGCCGCAGCGCGGCATCGCCGGAAAACACCAGGGTGATGAAGCCGGAAGGCGGATCGGCCGCGGTGAACTCGACGGCGAGCAGATTCAATACCGCGTCGGGATCGTCGCGAGACATGTTGCGGCACTTGACCGCGAGCACCCGGTCGAACCGCAAGGCCGTGCGGCGGCGGCGAAAGCTCGGCGCGGCATCGACCGCCGCTTCCCAGTCGAACCGATTGAGGCCCACCACCAGCCGGCGCTCGGACGGCCGCCACACGATGTCGCCGACCTTGAGCACCGCGTCCTGCAGGTGGGTCGAGATGACCTCGACGTCGTCCTTGTCGAGCGCAATGAGCTTGAGGAGATCCATGGTCGAGCCCGGCGCCGAAAACCATCTGGCGAGGTAGGTAGCCACGGCCTCGCGCTCCCGCAAGAGCCGCCGGCGCCGAAGGCAGGCTCTCCCCTCACCCGCTCAGGCGCTCGATCTCAGCGCCGCAGCGGCCGAGCTTCTCCTCCAGCCGCTCGAAACCGCGATCGAGATGGTAGACGCGGTTGACGATGGTCTCGCCCTCGGCCGCAAGCCCGGCGATCACCAGCGAGACGGAGGCGCGCAAGTCGGTCGCCATGACCGGGGCCCCCTTGAGCCGCTCGATACCCTCGATGGTCGCCGTCTCGCCCTGGAGCTGGATGCGCGCGCCGAGCCGGACCAGCTCCTGCACGTGCATGAATCGGTTCTCGAAAATGGTCTCGGTGATGCGGGAAACCCCGCTGGCGCAGGTCATCAGCGCCATCAATTGCGCCTGCAGGTCGGTCGGGAAGCCGGGGAACGGCGCGGTCGAGACTTCGACCGGGTCGAGCGCGCTGCCGTTGCGCGAGATGCGCACGCCCTGGTTGGTCGCGGCGACGCCGACGCCGGCCTCGACCAGCAGGTCGAGGGCGGACTGCAAGAGCTCGGGACGCGCGCCTTCGAGCAGCACTTCGCCGCCGGTCATCGCCGCCGCCATCGCGTAGGTGCCGGTCTCGATGCGGTCGGGCAGCACGCGATGGCGGGCGCCGCCCAGCCGAGCGACCCCATCGACCAGGATCCGCGGGGTTCCGGCGCCGGAAATCCGCGCGCCCATCTTGTTGAGGCAGTCGGCGAGGTCGACGATCTCCGGCTCGCAGGCGGCGTTTTCGATGAGGGTCGAGCCCCGCGCGAGCGAGGCCGCCATGATCGCCGTATGGGTACCGCTGACCGTCACCTTGGGGAAGCGGATCTCGCCGCCCTTGAGCCCCTTGGCGGCGCGCGCCACTACATAGCCGCCGTCGATTTCGATGTCGGCGCCGAGCGCCGCCAGCGCCATGATGAGCAGATCGACCGGGCGCGTGCCGATGGCGCAGCCCCCCGGCATCGACACCCGAGCCTCGCCCATGCGGGCGACCAGCGGCCCGATGACCCAAAAACTCGCCCGCATTTTGGAGACGAGCTCGTAGGGCGCGGTGGTGTCGACGATGTTCTTGGCGGAAAGCGACAGCGTCTGGCCCTGGTACTCGCCGTCGCCGGGGCGTTTGCCGTTCAGGGTGACGTCGACGCCGTGGTTGCCGAGGATGCGCTGCAATTGGCTCACGTCCGCAAGCCGCGGCACGTTCTCGAGCACGAGCTGTTCCTCGGTGAGCAGGCTCGCGATCATCAGCGGAAGGGTGGCGTTCTTCGCCCCCGAGATGGGGATCGTGCCGCGAAGCGGCCGGCCGCCGACGATTCTGATGCGATCCATAGTTCCGCCCCCGCTCTATCGAAACCACCCGGCCGCTACAGCGCCGCCCCATTGCGGCAAAACTCGGGAACTTTGTCCGATTCTCCGGACCAAACCCTATTTTTTTCCTTCCGGGGCGCTGCCGTCACGGCCGGCTTCGCTCCCGCGTGAAGCCGCCGCGGCGCGATCGCGCGCCCGGGCCTGGGCCTTGCGGCGCTTGAGATTTTCGCGCAACGCCGCTGCTAAACGCGCATCCCGCGCCGCTTGTTTCTGCTTTTTGTCGGATTGGGCCATCAAGAGCCTGGACTTGGTGAATTGCGCCTCTGCAGATGCCGCAACCGCGCGATCTCGGGGCTGCACGGCTCCCGGGCGAGCTTGCGCCGTGAGGCCGCCCTGTGGCAAGGATCGCCCGGTTCCCAGCTCATCCATGCGCAGGAATCAGGCTGCCGTAGCTCAGTGGTAGAGCACTCCCTTGGTAAGGGAGAGGTCGTCAGTTCAATCCTGACCGGCAGCACCAGGAATCGTCTTGAACAATCTCGTACAACCCGTCGGCGTCCTGCGCGCGAGACGCGAGCCCAGATGTCCGCTCACGAAACGGGCAAGGCTGCCCAACCGGGTACCCCCCGGCAGGAATGTGAACGGCGGCATTCCGGTACGCCGCCCCAATGGGGTACATTGCCGCGTCGGGACGCCGCGCTTTTCTGCGGCGCCGGCCAAGGAGCGTTCCATGCGCATCTTCACCAACCTGCTCGCAGCCCCTTGCATCGTCGCGCTGGTGTCCCTGGCCGGGAGCCCGCCTGCCCTCGCCCAGCAGAAGCCTGCCGAGGGGCCGGCCGCGCAGCAGCCAGGCGCCAAACCACCCGCACCTGCCCGCGCCGGAAAGGCCCCGATCGACAAATTCTCGGTGGTTTCGCAGAGCTGGCACCGCTTCCCGGGCTTAGCGGTCGCCGACATCACCTTTCAAAACGCCAACGACATCCGGGTCCGGGATCCGGTGATCTCCTGCGAGTTCTTCGACGCCAAGGGCAAGTTGCTCGCGACCCGCGGCAGCACCGTCTTCCAGAGCTTTCCGCCCGGCAAGAAGAAGGTTGACGGGATCGAATTCAGCCTGCGGGAAAAGAATGCGGTTCCCGGCTCCTGCCGCGTGCTCTCGGTGACCACCGTGGGCGGGCCGATTTGAGCCGGGCAATCTATGGGCCTAACCAGATTCAGCGATTCGGCGGGCGTGAATTCCAGGATCGGCAACACAATCAGAGCAACGGCCGCCCATTCGCCCGCCTTCACTGCGTCGGCGCCGGCAGTCCCAACACCTCGCGCATCGCCGGCAGTGCCGCGTCGGCCATCGCCGCCTGGCCCTCGGCGGTCGGATGCAGCGCGCCGCCGTACACCGCGCTCAAAGCGCCCCAGGTGGCATCGTGAATGTCGCTCGGCTGCAGCGTGCTCGGCAGCCCTTCCGGATAGGTCATCGCGGTGAAATAGCTGTCGTTGGCGGTGCGCATCCAGCGGCTGCGCGGGGCATAGGCGCGGAACTCGCGCGCGCTCGCATTGCACGTCAGCGGATCAGTCGCGCCCGCGACCAGGCCTTCCTGGAACGAGGTGCCGTCCGGGGAGAAGCACTCGCGGTCGAAGGCAGGATCGTCCTGCGAGCGGGCGCAGAAGCCGTGGTCGGCAAAGGCCCGCTGATGGCCGTCGACGAAGGTCATGGCATCGCGCGCGGGCTCGTTGCAAAGGATGCCGCCCTCGCACAGCGCCAGCGCTTTCAGCCCGGGCAGGAACCGCTCGCTGACGAACCCCGCCACCTCCTGCATCCGTGCCGGATCGACGGCAAACGCCGGATGAATGTCGAAGCCGTCGCGGCCGCCCGGGCACGGCGCCCCGGCGAGGAGGCCCGGATGTCCGTAAGATACGAACACTACACGCGAGAGATCGCCGCCGATGAGCGGCTTGAGCGCGGCGCGCAGCTTGGCGAACTCGGCCGGCAGCGCCTTGTCCAGGATCTTTTGCGCATCGGCGACCGAAGCGATCAAGCCGGCGTGGTCGAACAACGTGCGTTCGGTGCTCGCCCCGATGATCACCTGCGCGATCAGCCCGGAGAACAGAATGTCGTTGCCGCCGACGGTCAGCAGCACCGCATCGGGGCTGCGCCGCGCCGACGCGACGATCTTGCGCAGCTCGGCGATCTGGCTCGGAGCCGTTGCGGCGCATGAGCCCGACTTGGCATTGCAGATCACTTCGCGGGCGCGCTGCGGGCCGAGCACGCCGTCCGCAATGGTGGCTCCGGTGCAACCGAGCGCGACGTAGGTGACGGCGAGATGCGGATTCTCGACGGCGAGCGCCAGCGCCGTGCGGGTCTGATAGCTGTAGAGCGAGCGGTGACACGCCGGGCTGAGCCAGCCTGCCCCGTGCTTGCCCCAATCGCTGTCCGCTTTCGGGGTCGCGGTATCGCAGGTCTTGTCGCCGTGAAATCCGGCACGTCCCGGGCGAAAATAATCGCCGCCGCCGCCCAGAAACCGCCGGAAGCAGAATCCGTCGTCAGAGAGCGCGATCGGCCGGTCCGGGTTGCCTTCGCCCGACGCGATGGAATCCCCCATCCCGACGATGAGGACATCGCGCACCAGGATTTCGGTCCGGGCCTCCTGAATGGCCCCTTCGTAGGGGATCAGCTCGACCGCGGCGGTGGTCGGCCTGCCGTAGCGCACCCAGAGCCTCACCTCCTCGTCGCAAGCGAGCGTGATCTTCTGCGGCGGCGAATCGCCGTCGTCGAACCTCCAGGTGCAGGCGGCATTGGCCGGGGCATTGGCGATCACGGCACCGATGCGATGGTCGGCCGGGGCGAGATAATTTTCGCGTTTGCCGTCACGCACGCAGGATTCGGTGATTTTTCCGCCCGGATCCAGGCAAAGCTGGCCGATGAGTTCCCTCGCCCAGCCGCGGCCGTCGCTGGCATGCGCCAGACGCTCCTCGGCCGCGAGCACCCCGTCGCCGCGATGCGCGGCGAGCTGGCGCGCGAAATCCCGCTCGTTGCGGAACAGCCGGAACCGGCTCTTCACTTCCCAGACGATCTGCGGCGTTTGGTCGCCCGCGACTTGGGCAAGAGCGGGTCGATCGAGGCAATGCCCCACGAGCAGCAGAGAGCAGGCGGCGAGGACACCGATGCGCATCTTCCTCTCCCGAGGAAGCTTGCTTGAGCACCATTGTGCGGCGGAAATTAGGGGGACCGCGGCCGCAAGGACCCTTTGATCTCGATCAAGGCCCCGCCGGCCCGGCGAGCAAATATCGGCTCGACAAGAGCGGTCAAAGGCCGCTAAATCTCTCGTCTGCAACGGCTGGAGGCCGGTTTCATGAACTATGACGGCTTCTTCGCGGACGCAATCGCGCGGTTGCGGGGCGAGCGGCGCTATCGCGTGTTCGCCGAACTCGAGCGCATTGCGGGTCGGTTTCCCCGCGCGGTCTGGCACTCCCCGCAGGGGCCGCGTGAGGTGATCATCTGGTGCTCCAACGATTATCTCGGCATGGGCCAGCACCCGAAGGTCATCGGCGCCATGGTCGAGACCGCGACCCGTATGGGTACCGGCGCCGGCGGCACGCGCAATATTTCCGGCACCAATCATCCGCTGGTCCAGCTCGAAGGAGAGCTCGCCGATCTGCACGGCAAGGAGGCGGCGCTGGTGTTCAGCTCGGGCTATGTGTCCAACGAGAGCGGGATTGCCACCATCGCCAGGCTGCTCCCGAATTGCCTGATCCTCTCCGATGCCATGAACCACAACTCGATGATCGAGGGCGTGCGCCGATCGGGCGCCGAGAAGGCGATTTTCCGCCACAACGACATCGAGCATCTGGAGATGCTGCTGCGGGGGGGCGATCCCGCGCGGCCGAAGCTGATCGTATTCGAGAGCCTGTACTCCATGGGCGGCGACGTGGCTCCGATTCACAAGATCTGCGACCTCGCCGAGCGCTACGGCGCGATGACCTATGTCGACGAGGTGCATGCGGTGGGCATGTACGGACCGCGCGGCGCCGGCATCGTCGCGCGCGACGGCGCCACGCACCGCATCGACGTGATCGAGGGGACGCTCGCCAAGGCGTTCGGATGTCTCGGCGGCTACATCGCCGCAAGCGCCAACCTCGTCGACGCCGTTCGCTCCTACGCGCCCGGGTTCATCTTCACGACCGCGCTGCCGCCGGCGATCTGCGCGGCGGCGCTCGCGGCGATCCGGCATCTGAAGACCTCGCAATGGGAGCGCGAGCGCCATCAGGAGCGCGCCGCGCGGGTTAAGGCGATTCTCGCCGCGGCGGCGCTGCCGGTCATGCTCAGCGACACCCACATCGTTCCGGTCGTGGTCGGCGACGCGGAGAAATGCAAGGCGGCAACCGATCTGCTGCTCATCGAGCACGGCATCTATATCCAGCCGATCAACTATCCGACGGTGCCGAGGGGAACCGAGCGGCTGCGCATCACGCCGACGCCCTACCACGACGATGTCATGATCGACCGGCTGGCCGAAGCGCTGACCGACGTGTGGGGGCGCCTCGCGCTCCCGCTCGATCACCGCCCGCTCGCGGCGGAGTAGTGCCGCAAACTCGGAACCCTTCTCCCCTCGCGGAAGAGGGGAAGGGCGTTTGTGCTCAGCTCAGCGCAGCGTTTCTGCGAGCCGCTGCGCGGCGACCTCCATCTCTTCCGATTTCCGCGCGAAGCAAGCGCGCAGAAAATCGCTGCCGCCGCGGCCGAGCGCGGTGCCCGGAGCCAGCCCGACGCCCGCCTCGTCGATGAGCCGCAGGGCAAGTCTGCGGGTGTCGCTCTCGCCCTCGACGCGGAAAAACAGATAGAACGCGCCCTGCGGCAGCGCGAACCGGCAACGGCCCGTCGCCGCAAGCGCCCGGGAAAGAATGTCCCGGCCCATCCGCGCCCGTGCGATCTGATGGGCGAGAAAGCCCTCGCCCCGGTCGAGCGCCGCTACCGCCGCGCGCTGCATGAAGGCAGCGACTCCCGAGGTGGAATATTGGACGAGGTTCTCGATCACCTGCCCGAGCGAGGGATGCGCCTTGAGCCAGCCGATCCGCCAGCCGGTCATCGCCCAATTCTTGGAGAACGTGTTGACGAACAGCACCCGGTCCTCGGGTTCCATCACGTCGAGGAACGACGGCGCGCGTTCGCCGGCGCCGTACCAGAACCGGCCATAGGTCTCGTCGGCGATGATCCACAGCCCGTGGCGCCGCGCGAGCGAGAGGATGGTGCGCAATTCCTCGAGCGTTGCCGTCCATCCGGTGGGATTGGAAGGTGAAACCAGGAAGAGCGCGCGGGCGCGCGGACTGATTGCTGCGGCGACACGATCGAGATCGAGCGTCCAGCCGGCATTGCCGAACGTCATGGGAACTTCGACCGGTTTGGCCCCCAGCACGCCGGCTGCGGCGCCCGCATTCGGCCATGTCGGGGTGGGGACGACGAGCTCCCGTCCGGCTCCCAAGGTCATCGCCAGCGCGATCTGGATCGACTGCATCCCCGACCCGGTGACGAAGAATTCGTCCGCGGCAAAGTCGCGCCCGAACACGCCGGTGTGGTAGCGCGCGAGCGCCTCGCGCAATTCCGGAATCCCGCGCTGGTAGGTGTAGAAGGTCTCGCCGGCGGCGAGCGATCGGGTCGCCGCCTCGACGATGAATGGCGGGGTCGGGAGGTCGCCCTCGCCGACCCAGAGCGGGATCAAACCTTCCCGCCCGCGTCCGTACTTCGTGACTTCGACGATGCCGCTCTCGGGCGCGGCGCCCGCTTCGGGCCGCAAATGCTCGAGTAGGGACTGCGGCGCCCCTCGGGCCGTCTCGGCGCGATCCTGCATGCCCAAGCCTTTCCGACAATCGTCCGCATGCTCCTCGTATTGGCGAACCTCGCGCCGCGCAACCCGAAAACGGATATGCTAGAAGGCGCTACAGCCCGTGCCGCAAGCCGTGGGGTCCACGGGCTCGCCTTGGCGATCGGAGCGTCCATGTTGCAGGGCTGGTTCGTCGTCGCCGTCGCACTCGGCTACATCGGCCTGCTGTTCCTCATTGCGAGCTACGGCGACCGAACCAAGTCCCGCCGCCAGGGACGCTCGCGGATGCTGATCTATCCGCTGTCGCTGGCGATCTACTGCACGTCGTGGACATTCTTCGGATCGGTGGGTTTTGCGTCCCGCAACGGGTGGGGGTTTCTGGCGATCTACGTCGGCCCGATGCTGATGATGGGGCTGTGCTATCCGCTGGTGTTGCGCATCGTGCGCCTGGCCAAAGCCCAGAACATCACTTCGATCGCGGATTTCATCGCGGCGCGCTACGGCAAGCATCAGGCCGTGGCGGCGACCGTGGCGTTGATCGCCATCATCGGCACGGTTCCCTATATCGCGTTGCAGCTCAAGGCCGTTTCCAGCTCGCTCGGCACCATCCTGGCGCACATCGAATCCAGCACCGGCCGCTATCAACCGGAAATGGGAGATCTCGCGTTCTTCGTCGCGCTGGCGATGGCGGCGTTCGCGGTGCTGTTCGGCACCCGGCAGATCGACGCCACCGAGCATCAGGACGGATTGATCCTGGCGATCGCCACCGAGTCGATCGTCAAACTGGTGGCCTTCATCGCGGTCGGGCTGTTCGTGACGTTCGTCCTGTTCGGCGGACCGACCGCGCTGTTCGAACGGGCCTTGGAGCGGCCCGACACCGCCGCTCTGCTCACCCACGAAGCCAACCCGGCCACCATCTTCACCATGACGATGCTGTCGCTGTTCGCCATCGTGCTCCTGCCGCGGCAATTCCACGTGACCGTCGTGGAGAACCAGGGCGAGGCGGAGATTCGCCGCGCCGCGTGGTTGTTTCCGTTGTATCTGGTCGTGATCAACCTGTTCGTGGTGCCGGTCGCAATCGGCGGCTTGCTCACGTTCCCGCACGGCAGCGTCGACACCGACATGTTCGTGCTGGCTCTGCCGCTCGCCGCCGGAGCGGAAGCCCTGGCGCTGGCCGCCTTCGTCGGCGGATTATCGGCCGCAACCGCGATGGTCATCGTCGAGTGCGTCGCGCTCGCCATCATGGTTTCGAACGACATCTTCATTCCGCTGGTACTACGCCGGCGCGGAGCGTTGCTGTCCGGGCAGCGCGACATCGGCACGCTGCTGCTCACGGTGCGCCGGATCGCCATTCCGATCATCCTATCGCTCGCCTACCTCTACTACCGATCCGCCGGCGACGCGCAGCTCGCCTCGATCGGCCTGTTGTCGTTCGCCGCCATCGCGCAGCTCGCGCCGGCATTCTTCGGCGGGCTCATCTGGCGGCACGCCACGGCCCGCGGCGCGCTCGCCGGGATGATCGCCGGAGGCTTGGTGTGGGCCTATACGCTGCTGCTGCCGAGCATCGTGGAATCCGGCATTATCGATCCTCGGCTCCTCGCCGAAGGTCCATTGGGACTGGCGCTGCTGCGGCCGCAGGCGTTGCTCGGCCTCGAGTTGCCGGCGCTGGTCCACGGCGTGCTGTGGAGCCTGGCGCTGAACGTCGCCGCTTACGTCGCGTTCTCGCTGCAGCGCAAACCGCTGGGCATCGAGCAGCTGCAAGCCAACCTGTTCGTGCCGCCTGCGCTCGCACCGGCCACCCCGAGCTTCCGGCTGTGGCGCTCGGCAATCAGCGTCGAGGAGCTGACCACGACGGTCGCGCGCTACATCGGCGAAGAGCGCACCCAAAGCTCGTTCGAACGCTTCGCTGCGGGTCGGCGCAGCTCGCTCGATCCGCAGCGCGAGGCGGATTTCCACCTGTTGCGTCATGCCGAGCATCTCTTGGCGTCCGCCATCGGCACCGCGTCCTCGCGGCTGGTGCTCTCGCTGCTGCTGCGCAAGCGCACGGTCTCGACGCAGGCGGCGCTCAAGCTGCTCGACGACGCCAATGCGGCGATCCAGTACAATCGCGAAATCCTGCAGACGGCGCTCGACCACGTCGGCCAGGGCATCGCCGTGTTCGACAAGAGCCTGCACCTGATCTGCTGGAACCGGCGGTTCGGCGAGATCCTGGACCTGCCGCCGGACCTGGTCCGGGTTGGAACCGGACTCGACGAAATCGTGGGCTTCAACGCCGAGCGCGACGAGTCCGGCCGGGACCGCCAGGAAGAACCCGTTGCCGAGCGCGTCGCCCGCTACGTCTCGGGGAACACTCCGATCCTGGAGCGCAGCCGTGGTCTCGTCGTGGAGGTGCGCTCCAATCGCATGCCGGACGGCGGCTTGGTGACGACGCTCACCGACATCACTCCGAGCGTCGAGGCCGCCGAGGCGCTGGAGCGAGCCAACGAGACGCTGGAGCGGCGCGTGAGGGAGCGCACCGAGGAACTCACCAGCCTCAACGCGGCGCTGGCCCACGCCAAGGCCGAGGCGGACAAGGCCAATATCTCCAAGACGCATTTCCTCGCCGCCGCCAGCCACGACATCCTGCAGCCGCTCAATGCGGCGCGGCTGTATGTCACCAGCTTGATCGAGCGCAACGGCAATGGCGAGGTTTCGCCGCTCATCGCCAATCTCGATGCCTCGCTGGAATCGGTCGAGGAGATCCTGGGCGCGCTCTTGGACATTTCACGGCTCGACGCCGGAGCGATGAAGCCGGAAATCACCGCATTCCGCATCGACGAGCTGTTCCGCCAGCTCGAGGTCGAGTTTGCTCCACTTGCTCGCGAAAAAGGCCTTGCACTCGAGTTCGCGCCGTCCTCGCTCGCGGTACGCTCCGACCGTCGTCTGCTGCGCCGGTTGTTGCAAAACCTGGTCTCCAACGCGGTGAAATATACGCCGCAAGGCCGGGTGCTGGTCGGTTGCCGCAGGCGCGGCGCACGGTTGCGCATCGACGTCTACGACACCGGAATCGGAATTCCCTCCTCGAAGACCAAAGCCATCTTCCGGGAGTTTCACCGCCTGCAGGAAGGCGCCCAGATTGCCCGCGGACTGGGGCTGGGCTTATCCATCGTCGAGCGCATAGCCCGGGTGCTCGATCACGGGATCGCGCTCGATTCGGTGCTCGGCCGCGGCTCGCATTTCGCGGTGCAGGTTCCCCTTGCGCCGGCGCTGCCCGGCGATCTGCCGCAACCGCAGCTCGACCGCGTCGAGCTCGGCCGGCTCGCCGGCATGACGATCCTGTGCATCGACAACGACGCCAACGTCCTCGACGGGATGGAGACCTTGCTGGCGGGCTGGGGCTGCCACGTGCTCAAGGCGACCGATCTCAAGGGCGCGCAGCAAGCCGTATTGGCCAGCAAGGCACGGCCCGCAGGGCTGCTGATCGATTATCATCTCGATTCAGGCAACGGTCTCGACGCCATCGTCGAGCTGCGATGGCGGCTCGGCGACCTGCCGGCGATCCTCATTACCGCCGACCGCAGTCCGCGCGTGCGCCATGCCGCGCGCGCGCACAACGTCAGGCTGCTGCAGAAGCCGCTGAAGCCGGCTTCGCTGCGCGCGCTGCTGGCGCAATGGCGTATGCAGGTCGCGGCGGAATGATCGGAAGGCGGTAGGATGGGTTGAGTACCGCGAAACCCATCGCAACCGATCGTCGGGCCTCGCTTCGCTCAACCCACCCTACAATCCGCCATTTCAGTGCTCCAATTCAGCGGCCTGCTGCCATTGCTCCGGGTCGATCTTGGAAGCGATGATCACCGCCTGGGTGCGGCTGTCGACCCCGAGCTTCTGCAGGATCGCGGAGACGTGCGCCTTCACGGTGGCTTCCGAGACGCCGAGCGCATAGGCGATCTGTTTGTTGAGCAGGCCCTCGGACAGCATCATCAGCACCCGGACCTGCTGCGGAGTAAGGCTGGCAAGCCGCGAGACCAGTTGCCGCGTTTCCGAATCGGCGCCGAGCGCCGGATCGACGTCCGGCGGATACCACACCGCGCCCTCGAGCACCTTGCCGATCGCCTCGCGGATCATCTCGACCGGCAGCGTCTTCGGGATAAAGCCCGATGCGCCGAACTCCATGCAGCGACGAACCACCGTCAGGTCCTGATTGCCCGACACGACCACCACCGGCACGGCGGGATATTGGGCGCGCAAGTACAAGAGCCCGGAAAAGCCCCGCACGCCCGGCATCGCCAGATCGAGCAGCACGAGGTCCACCTCCCCGTGGCGATCGATCAATTTCGAGACTTCATCGAAACAGCCGGCTTCGGCGATGTCCGCGTTGCCGAACAATCCCGCCACCGCCTCCCGCAGCGCGCCGCGGAACAGCGGATGATCATCGGCAATGACGAAGCGATAAAGCGGCTGTTTCAAATCTTGCCCCGGCGTTCCATCGTGCCCGCGACACCCGACGGCGAGGCATCTTCTGATGCTCACCTGCAGGGCGCAAGCCCGGCCCATGACGCGTTTGGTGCGCTGCAGCATGACGGCCGCATTCGGCCCGTGCCGGGCTGCCAACCCAAGCCTTCCGGGCAACGGTTAACGTCCTGTTAACCATAGCGGGTCGAAACTTTCCCCCGGCCACAGGGGCGAGGGGATGCCGCCGATGTTGGAAGCCAAGGACCATGTCGACTGGTCGGGCATCCGCAATCCGCTGTTCGTGCTGCTCGGCTTGTGGATCGTCTTCTTCCTGGTCATTCACGGGTTCATCCACGCGCTGAACAAGCTGACCGTGCCTTTTGTCGGGCTTCCATTCGGATACTACATGGCGGCGCAGGGATCGCTCGTCGTCTTGCTGGCGCTGCTGTACTTGCTCGCGAAGAAACCGCACCATTCGTGAGGTGCCGTTGAACTAGGCGCCGATGCGCTGCGCCTCGCTCCGGGGATATGCCGACGAGCGGGGCCGTCGCAGCTTCAATGCGCAAAGAAATAAACGTAGACGATCGCGAATGCGACGATGACGCCCGCAAGCCCGAACACAAGCATGTAGCGGACGTTATGGCCGACCACGCCCTCTCTGGCCGCGGATCGAGGTTCCATCGCAGCACCCTCGTGCAGAAGGGGGAAGCAGTCGCGCAACAGGATCGCCGCAGATAACGCCGGGCTTCGACCGGCGGTTCCTGGTCATCTTCACGCCGTCACGGCTTCGCGCATCAAGCCGGGCTCCTCTGCGCGCCGACAAATTGCAGAAGAACCTCGCGCGCATGGGGTCGGCTGCGGTGCTCGGCAACAAAGATGCCCTGCCACGTGCCGAGCCCGAGCGCGCCGGCGATAACGGGCACATGGAGCGAGATGCCGGTGAGCATGGCCTTGACGTGCGAGGGCATGTCGTCGGGACCTTCGCTGTCGTGGATCCAGCCGGCATTCTCGGGCGCGAGGCGATCCAACGCCTTGGTCAAATCGGAACGCACGTCCGCATCGGCATTTTCCTGAATCACCAGCGATGCCGAAGTGTGCCGCAGATACGCGAACACGATGCCCTCCTCGGCCGCGATCTCCCGAATGAACCGCTGCACCTCGCGGGTGATCTCGACGAAGCCGCGAGGCCGGGTGTCGACCGAGAGCGCCGCCGTCGCCGCGAACCCGGCGGACAGCTGGCGGACATCATGGAGGCGGACCGACATGGCTCTGCGGCTTGCAATCCGATCCGTCGCGCTTGGCCGATGGGCGCTCGGCCGGTTCAGCTCTTCTTGTCGGGCCCGCCTTTCTCCAGTTGCTTCTTGCCTTTTTCGCTCTCCATTTCCCGCTGCAGGTTCTGCACCATCTCGACCAGCCGGCGCCAAGCCCGCTCCAGGAACGACAGGGCGCGGTCGAGATCGGCATCGCTCGGCAGCTTGAGATCCTGATCGGGTCTGGCGGTGGCGGGCGGCCCCTTGATGCCGTCCGGCAACGGCAGACCGCGGGCGACCAGCTCGCGTTTGAGCGCGGCGTTCTCGCTTTGCAATCGCGCAATCTCGTTCTCGAGCGCGGTGCGGTCCTCCGGCAGCGCCTGGCAGGCCCAGCCCACGGCCCGCTTGCTGCACAAAGCCACCTCGCCGGTTCGCGTATCGAGCCGCAACAGCCCGTCGGATACCTGCTTGAACGTGAATCTGCCGTGCTCGGTCTCGGGCGTCGATTCCTGCGCTTGTGCGATCAGGGCGAGGCCGAGAAGGAATGCGAAGGCGGCAACGGCCGATTTCATGCGGCACCCTCTCCTTCGGGAAGCTTGCAGTGACCCCAGGCGTCCGAGCGATAAGGCGGACGGCCGCAGGTAAGCGCGTCATCGAACAGCTCGAGACGATCCTGCCCCCAAAATACTTCGCCGTCGAGCACATAGCAGGGCGATCCGAAGGCATCGGCCGCAATGGCGTCACGCACATTGGCTTCGTAGCGCTCTCGCGTCGCATCGGCCTTGGCGGCGGCCAGAAGCTCCACGGCCGGAAGGCCCGCCGCGCGGGCAATATCGACCAGGGTGTTCTCTTCGCCGAGATTCTGCTCGCGTTCCCATACCCCGGCAAAGCCTCCGCGCAAGAAACGATCGGGATCATGCTCAGAAGCGACGATGGCGATCACGAAGCGATCCGCAAGACGCCCGTCGAAGGGCCAAGACTTGGGATGAAGATGGAAGGAAAGGCCGCGCTTCTCGCGCCAGCGCTGCAGCTCGAACATGCGGTATCGCTGCCGCGCCGGATGACGCTTGGGGAGCGGCAGTCCGCCGGTGTCGGCGAAGACTTGAGCGAGCGCCACCGGCTTGTAATTCACCGTGACGCCATGGCGGCGCACGATGTCCATGAAGGACGCATGGCCGATATAGGCCCAAGGTGAAAGCAGCGAGAAATAATAATCGACGGTGCGGGGCATGGAGGCTCTCGATGGATGCGAAGGTCCGCAGGCTAGCATTCAGAATGATCGCCACGCCACCGGGGCCCGATCGCAAAGTCGCCCAGCGCCGCCGGATCGCTCAATTCGGCAACGGCATCAGGTATTTGAGGCACGGGCGCGGATTCTTGACAGGGGGGGACCCCCTCAGTATGGTCCGCGCGGCTTTGGGGGTGGCTGAAATACCCGGGAATTTCCTGCACTTGCGGGTGCCGCAATCATGGGTTCCGGCGACCAGGATCCCGGTTCTCGATCCACCGACGAGGCTGCTCTCTCTGCGAGGCTGAGGCGCCTCGGCGAACGGCTCGACCGCACCGGCGCGGGCCGGGCGAAAGATACGGATCCGGCTCTTCGATCGAGGGCCGACACTTCCGGGTTTGCCCGCGGGTTCCGGCTTTCGACCGAGTTCGTCGCGGGCGTGCTCCTGGGAGCCTTGGTGGGCTGGCTCATCGATCGCTGGCTCCACATCTCGCCGTGGGGGCTGATCGTGTTCCTGCTGCTCGGCTTCGCCGCGGGCGTGCTCAACGTGATGCGCGCCGCGGGCCTCGCCGCCAGCCCCGGCGGCGGCACGGAGCGACGGGAGAATTGATCTTTGCATCCGTCGGCTCCGCTCCGGCGGGAACGAGCCGACGAGGACCGCAGCGGCAATGGCCGACCCGATCCATCAATTCCAGATCACCAAGCTGTTCACGATCGCAAAGGTCGGTTCGGTCGAGATCGCGTTCACCAACTCGGCGCTCTACATGGTGCTCGCGGTGACCGCGATCTGCGCGTTTCTGATCGGTTCGACTCGAGCCCGCGCGCTGGTGCCCGGAAGGCTGCAGTCGGTATCGGAAACGCTCTACGAATTCGTGGCCGACATGATCCGGGGCGCGACCGGCCCCGAGGGAATGCAATTCTTCCCGCTGGTGTTTTCGCTGTTCGCCTTCATTCTCGTCGCCAACGTGTTGGGATTGATCCCGTTCGCCTTCACGGTCACCAGCCATCTCATCATCACGGTGGCGCTTGCCCTGCTGGTGTTCCTGACGGTGATCATCGCCGGGTTTTGGAAACACGGCTTGCATTTTCTGAAGATCTTCGTGCCGAGCGGCATTCCGATGTATATCCTGCCGCTGATCACGGTGATGGAAGTGTTCTCGTTCTTCGTGCGTCCGGTCTCCCACAGCGTGCGGCTGTTCGCGAACATGCTCGCCGGCCATATCACGCTGAAAGTGTTCGCCGGCTTCGTCATCATGCTGGGTGCGGCGGGTGTGCTGGGCATCTTCGGCGCGGTCCTGCCGCTCGCGCTCACGATCGCGCTTACCGCGCTGGAGCTGCTCGTCGCGGTGCTCCAAGCCTACGTGTTCGCCATTCTCACCTGCATCTACCTCAACGATGCACTGCACCCGGGCCACTAACGGCTCATCCATCCACGGATCAACCAAGAGGAGCTCTCGTCATGGATCCAATCGCTGCGAAATACATCGGTGCCGGCATCGCCTGCATCGGCATGGGCGGCGCCGGCGTCGGCGTGGGCACCATCTTCGGCCATTATCTCGCGGCGGCGGTCCGCAATCCTTCCGCGGCCGACGGCCAGTTCCCGCGGCTGATCTTCGGCTTCGCGGTGACCGAGGCGCTCGCCATCTTCTCGCTGCTGATCGCCCTGCTGCTGCTCTATGCCGTATGAGCGGCGGATCGGGACGACAGCGTCCAGACGGCGGTCCCGCGTGACGGATCGGAGCGGCTGATGGCCGAAACCAACGCGCATATCGAGGTGCCCGCGGGCGGCAAGGTAATGTTTCCGCCGTTCCAGAAGGAGACCTTCCCGTCTCAGCTGTTCTGGCTGGCGATTACCTTCGTTGTGCTCTACGTGGTCATGGCGAGGATCGCGCTGCCGCAAATCGGCGCGATCTTTCAGGCGCGGCGCGACCGCATCAGCGGCGACCTCGCCGAGGCGCAAAGGCTCAAGACCGAGGCCGAGACCGCGCTTGCAGCCTACGAGAAAGCGCTGGCCGAGGCGCGAGGCCGGGCGCAGAGGATCGTGGACGAGGCCAGCCATCGGCTCCATGCCGAAGCGGAGGAACGCCGCAAGGCACTCGAATCCGAGCTCAACGCCAAGCTCGCCGAGGCGGAACGCACCATCGCGGCCACCAAATCGGCGGCTATGGCCAATGTGCACGCGATCGCCGCCGAAGCGGCCGCGGCGATCGTCGAGCGGTTGATCGGGGCCGTGCCGGCGGATTCCGCAGTCAAGGCCGCCGTCGAGGGCGCGCTCGAGGGATAGCCATGTTCGAAGCCGAGTTCTGGGTCGCCGTCGCCTTCTTCGTGTTTGTGGCGTTCCTCGGCTACGTCGGGGCGCATCGCATGATCCTCGCCTCGCTCGATCAGCGCCGCGACAAGATCAAGAGCGAGCTCGACGAGGCGCGGCGGCTGCGGGAGGAGGCGGAGAAATTGCTCGCGGAATATCGGCGCAGGCAGCAGGACGCCGAGAGCGAAGCCCAGACCATCATCAGCAGCGCGCAAGCCGAAGCCGAGCGCATCGCGGAGGAGGCGCATGCGAGGATGCAAGAGCTGATCGCGCGGCACACCGCGATTGCCCAGACCAAGATCGCGCAAGCCGAGGCGCAGGCGCTCGCGGACGTGCGCGCCGCCGCCGCCGATGCCGCCGTCGCGGCGGCGGAGAAGATCCTCCGGGAAACCGCCAAGGGCAAGGTTGCCGATGACCTCATCGCCAAGGGCATCGAGGGCGTCAAAGCCAAGCTGCACTGACCTCAAGCGAGAGATCGGGCACGAGCGTCAAGCCCAGAGGCGACCAAAACCACTCTGTCGCAACGCCGAGTCGCTGCTACCCGCGCGGCCGCGGTCGACCACGCCGTCATGGCCAATGTGTCTAACCGGGAAGCTGTGGATGACGTGGCAACTCACAGTCCGCATTTCCTCCGATAAAGGCCACATAGAACACAGCCTCATCGCACCCATCGATCCCCAGGAAATCCGCGGCCTCATCATCAAAAAAGCCGCACGTGGTCATGATCGCCAAACCCAATGCAGTGCAGGCAAGATACAGGTTTTGGCCCAGATGCCCAATATCCAGCAGGACGTATCGATAGCCGCGATCGCCGTACTTTCGCTTGGTCCGCTCGATGACCGCCGAGATCAGTACGACCATGGCGGCTTGACGCGCATACTCCTGCCCACAGCAGACCTTGTGAAGGCGATCGGCCGGATTGCCGCGACTGAGAAGCGCCAGCGAATTTTCCGGCACCTCGTAATGATAGATGCCCGCTTCGAGCCCGCGAACGGCCCGCACCCCCAAATAGATCTCGGCCGGGTAAAGAGCCCCGGCGGAGGGCACCGCTCGGAAGCGTTGGACTCCACCGCCAGCAATTCCCATTTCGCCCGTAACGCCGTAGCTCCACTGCATTATCGCTGATACCTCGGCCAGCTCGAGTTGGCGGGAGGCGAAATTCCGTTTGCTCCGGCGCGCCGCGATAACCTCAGCAAGAGGCGGCCCGATCGCGCCCGCCGGTACTCGCGGGAGGGGCAGCTGCGGGTGAAGCCGATAGCGCTTGTAGGCCCGCGCCATCGCCTCCAACTCGCGCACGCCGTACTCGTCCGGGCCATCGGCGGCCATAATCGTCGCGCGTCGCAGCTTGGTATTCTCGTGGAAAAGATCGGCGAGCGATTCCTCAGGCCGCGGTTGACCTGCTCCGCGCAGCGCGGGTTGCCGACGAAAGATCATGGCCGCTCTCCGATCACGGGAAGGGATGCGGTTCGCTGTTCAATGCGCTCTCGTCTGCCGGTGCGGCGGCGAGCCCGAGTTTCCAAGGCACATCGTATAGACGCCGGCCGCCAAGATGCCGATAGCGGTGATTGATATCCATTGGCTGAAGGTCGGGCACGACCACCCGCACAACCTTGAAGCCGACCTCATCGATGTCGGGAGTGGTGACGTCGACGGCAACGACGTCCGCTACGAGCGGCTTGATTTCGTTCAGGGCTGTCCGGAGATCGAGGACCGGATTTCCGCTCGCGGCATCGCGCAATTCCTCAAGCCTTACGAGCTCGGTCGGCTCGGTCAAGAACGCGACAGAGGAGCGAAGCCGCGGGTCGACCGCATGAGCCACGCCGTGCTGCGGCAGCGTTGTCAAATCGCTGTAGTCAGCAGCGGGCTGATAATCACGAGCCGCAGCGACGTACCGGCCGATCCCAATGAGAGCCAGGCACGCTTCTTCCAAAGCCAGTACCAGAGCGTGCCGCGGACTGAGATCGGCCCCGCTGGCGACGATCGTCCACGGCGGACCGTCTGACCTTGTCATTACAATGAGGATAACCGTAATAGGTATGTCCAATGTCAAGAGTACTGCATGCGGGCGGACCGCCAGTCTCTGCAACAGGCGCACGAATCGACGAATAACAGGGTCGTCCACGCTCTCGAGATCGATGTGTGGACGGCGCAAACGATTCTGCCAGACGATGGTGTAGGCATCCCGCTCGACCACCTCGCTCAAGGCCTTCAACAGCGCGGTCGCGTATGTCGGGCCGCAGGCGAGCCCCGTCGAAATGAGATCCTTCAACGCAGGCTCGTTTGGAACTCGGTCGTATGGAATATAAACAAAGCTGGCCGGTACCCATGTGTCACGATCATTGAGAAGGGAACGGCCTGATGTCCATCTGACGGGCGTCTGGCTTGTAAATGGCGGAAACGGGAAATCGGGTTTGCCGTACTGGAGCGGGCTGAACAGGGCAAAGTCTTCCGGTCTTAGCGCCCTGCCAGGAAGCTCCTCATACGTCCCGAAAATCAGCTCGTGGTCATCATAAAACGCCGAACAGTAGCGCTCGACTGTCTCGCCCACTGCTTTGATGGTCGCTCTGCCGGGGTCGACCGACGTAGCGTTGCCGTCGTTGAGCGCGGTTCGCCCCGCCACGGGGCCGAGTCCAGCCGGGCGACTCTGCGCCCAGTAGACAGCCGGGTCCTCCGGCGTGGTCTCCACGAACAAGACTTCGGAAATCACGCCGACGCGGTCGCTGACCAATCTACTGGCCCGCACCAGCGCCTCGCCGAGTGCGGGCGGTGGCGACTCGTCGAGTAAAGCCAGGGAGAGACGCGCGCTGCTCACGAACGAACATCCATCGCCGCTAAGCCTTGATCCCAGGCCTCCGCTAGTGTCTGCCGCCGGCCACAGCTCGGACAGCGCGGAACTCTGAGCACGTCGTGCGGAATTGCGGCGGGAGAGACCGCACTGAACTCGTAAAGGCGGCCGACGGTGGCAGGGGGTGCGAATCCGACGAGAAGCCGCATAACCTCCAGTGCCACCTGACCGGCCAGTGCCGACCACAGCGGGGCGATGCTCCCCTCCTCGGCGCGGCCGTCGAGTCTGCCGACGTGAGCCCGGTACGCCAGATATCCGTCGAGTTCCGGCTGGTGTGTCCTCAGCCGAAGATCAAAACAAGTGTAACAAGCGGTTTGGTGCGGCACAATCGTTGGACCAAGCTGCGCCGACGTGCCGGAAATGGCCACTCGAAGCCACCGAGTCCCACTCGAGAGACACGCGCGATTGACGGCATCGAAAAAAGTGCACGCAGGTGATTCCGCGCATGCGACGATTAGATCAAAACTAGCCGGCTCACCACAAACTTCTGTACACTGCGTCGAAGGTTCACGTAACTCAGTGACACCGCCAACGCCGATCGCGCTCATCGCGGATAAAATCGACTGCTGCAAGTCACCGGACCCAACCAAGCCGACTCGAGCCTTCGCCAACATACTCTGTAGGCTCGCCGCATCTGGTACGAAATGACTCAGAAATCGAAGTTGATTTCGCCAGAGCGCCTGCTCTTTGTCGTCGAGCTTGCTTTCCCCGATGCCGGGCTGGAGCAAGCCTTTCCCTTGAAGGAGTTTGAGAAGGAAAACGACGGTTGTTGGCAAGACGTCGGAGTGCACCGACGAGACGATCTCCGCCACAGTATGGCGGCCATCGAGGATTGTCTCTATCGTGCGGAAGACTTGGATCAGGAGGGGATGCGTCAGCGTATGCGATGATTCAGCCGACCGAAACTGGAGGCGGCTGTCCCCGAGGTCGACGACCATGAGCCACGGCGCAAGCCGAGGCCGGTTGGGTAACTGCAGCCCGGCATATCGGACTGCCGACAGAGTCGCCTCGCGGTCCTCTTGGTTCTTCAGGAATTCGGTCACGTACTCACGCGGTACATGCCCTCCTATGTCGGGGACGGGCTAGACGAACAGCAGCAATGACACAGACTAATGAACCTTTCGACTTTCGAGTCGCCGGTCGCGTGCCAGACCTGTATCAGCAGGGAAATTTCCTGTGCGTTAAGTTGCCTATAATCTTTTGTCAGCCGGGTTGGGTCTTTGATCACCGCTTCACCATAGCGCGGATCATCGACCAACCTTTTGAGAGCCTGTTGAAAGTCAGCCATGTTGCTCGGTTAAACCGAAAAGTATACCATGTCAAGTAGAAATCGCCGGCTGCAAGTTTGCCACCGCTTGCTAGGCCGGCTGCGACTTCTTCGGTGGGCGTCTTTGGTCAATAGACCTTGACGGGTCCGGGAGTCAGTTCATTGCCGGAGTTAGGTGCGCGTGTGTGTTCTGGGAGTGCGGTTGTGCGACGGAATCCACCCCGCATCCGTACTGCATTGCGTCGGACGCCCTTGAATGTTTTGCCCGCACCGGCCGGCGGGGCCGATGGCATTGCCGATCTACTTGCCGCGCGTGGAGCGATCTCGCGTCGAAAATAGCCGCTTGGCTCTGTCAGCCGGCCTCGATCACCGGTCAGAAATCGTCGGCGCGGCCATGATCTCCGACTTCGGAGTCCACCGCAGCACCGGCTGGCGGGCGGCGCGGCTCTCGTCGAGCCGGCGGCGCGGAGCGTGCCGCGGCGCGTTCACGAACCGCGCCTTGTCGCCGCGCTTGGCGGCCATGGCGAGATCGCGCAGCGTGGCGATGAACAGATCGAGCGAAGCCTTGCTCTCGGATTCGGTCGGCTCGATCAGCATGGCGCCGTGCACGACCAGCGGAAAATACACCGTCATCGGATGATAGCCCTCGTCGATCATCGCCTTGGCGAAGTCGAGCGTGGCGATGCCGCTGCCCTCGAGCCAGCGGTCGTCGAACAGCACCTCGTGCATGCAGGCGCGCGCGCCGAACGGCAGCGACATCAGGTCCTGCAGGCCGGCGCGAACATAATTGGCATTGAGCACGGCGTCCTCGGACGCCTGGCGCATGCCGTCGCCGCCGTGCGCGAGCATGTAGCTCATCGCCCGCACGAACATGCCCATCTGGCCGTGAAAGGCCGTGAGCCGCCCGAACGGCCTCGCGTCCGGCTCGGCCTCGCCCGCGTGTTCGACATAGCGCAGCGCGCCGGTGTCGCCGACCAGGTAGGGCACCGGCACGAACGGCGCGAGCGCGGCGGAGAATACCACGGGACCCGAGCCGGGCCCGCCGCCGCCGTGCGGAGTCGAGAAGGTCTTGTGCAAATTGAGATGCATCGCGTCGATGCCGAGATCGCCGGGCCTGGACTTTCCGGCGATCGCATTGAAATTCGCCCCGTCGGCATAGAAGAACGCGCCCGCCCGGTGCACCGCCTCGGCGATCGCGACCACGTCGCGCTCGAACAGCCCGCAGGTGTTCGGGTTGGTCAGCATGATGGCGGCGACTTGGGCGGAGAGATGTTTCTCGATCTCGGCGGCATCCACCGTGCCGTCGCCGCGCGCCGGCACCGCCTCGACCCGATAGCCCAGCAGCGCCGCGCTCGCGGGATTGGTGCCGTGGGCGGATTCCGGCACCAGCACGATCGAACGCGCTTCCCCGCGCGCGGCAAGCGCCGCCTTGATCACCATCAGGCCGCACAATTCGCCATGCGCGCCGGCCCGTGGGCTCAGTGCTACCGCGGCCGTGCCGGTGAGCTCGCGCAGCCAGTGCCCGAGCTCGGCTAGCAGCGCGAGCGCGCCCGGTACCGTCGAGAGCGGCTGCAGCGGATGGATGTCGGCAAAACCGGGAAGCCGCGCCATCTTCTCGTTGAGGCGTGGGTTGTGCTTCATGGTGCAGGAGCCGAGCGGAAACATGCCGGTGTCGATGCCGTAGTTCTTGCGCGAGAGCCGCACGTAATGGCGCACCGCTTCGGGCTCCGACAATCCAGCAAGCCCGATCCCGGATTTGCGCTCGAGCGCGCCGAGGCGCGGCGAGAAATCGGCCGGCGCACCGATGTCGACGCCGGTCACCTCGGGGCGACCGATCTCGAACACGAGCGCTTCCTCGATGTCGAGCGCGCGGTTCCCGGTGAACGTGTCGGCAGGGATCGAGGCGCCGAATTCGGCGGAGCGCGCCTGACGGTTCATCGCAACACCTCCCGCAAGGCCGCCGCAAAGGCGGAGATATCCGCCGCGGTCGTGGTTTCGGTCGCGGCGACGACAATGAGATCGGCAAGCTCCGGCCGCTGCGGCTCGAGCCGCGACACCGGTACGCCGCCGAGCACGCCTTTTCGCGCCAACGCTTCGATCACCGCGGCGGCATCTGCCGGCACGCGAATGGTGAACTCGTTGAAGAAATGCTCGTTGAGAACCCCCACGCCCGGAACCGCCGCCAGCTTGTCGGCAAGCTCGACCGCGTGCGCATGGTTGAGGCGGGCCAGCCGATCCAGTCCCGTCTCGCCGAGCAGGCTGAGATGGATGCTGAAGGCGAGCGCGCACAGGCCGGCGCTGGTGCAGATGTTGGAAGTGGCCTTCTCACGCCGGATATGCTGCTCGCGCGCCGACAACGTGAGCACGAAGCCACGCCGGCCGTCGGCGTCCATGGTGGCGCCGGCGAGCCGCCCCGGCATCTGCCGGACGAACTTCTGGCGGGTCGCGAACAGGCCCACGTAGGGTCCGCCGAAGCCGAGCGGGTTCCCGAGCGACTGGCCTTCCGCGACCACGATGTCGGCTCCGCATTCGCCGGGCGGGATCAGCAGGCCGAGCGAGACGATTTCCGTGACGACCGCAACGAGCAACGCGCCCGCCGCATGCGCCTGTTCGGCGACGGGCCGAAGGTCGGGCAAATGGCCGTAGAAATCCGGGAACTGCACGACCACGCAGCTCGTCTCGGCGTCGATTTCGAAGTGTTGCACGGCGCCGGCCGGATGCGGCGGCAGCGCGACGACCTCGTCGCCCGCCATGGCCGACACGGTCTCGATCGCGCCGCGATACTGCGGATGCAGATTTCCCGCCAGCACCGCCCTGCGACGCTTGGTGATCCGGTGCGCCATCAGCACCGCCTCGGCCGCCGCGGTCGAGCCGTCGTACATCGAGGCATTGGCCACTTCCATGGCGGTCAGCACCGCGACCTGGGTCTGGAACTCGAACAACGCCTGCAACGTGCCTTGGGAAATCTCGGGCTGATATGGCGTGTAGGAAGTGAGGAACTCGGAGCGTTGAATCAGATGATCGACGCTCGCCGGAATGTGGTGCCGGTAGGCGCCGCAGCCGACGAAGAACGGTACCGATCCGGCCGTCATGTTGCGTGCCGCCATTTGCGCCAACATCCGCTCGACTTCGAGCTCGCCCTTGCCGGGCGGTAGATCCGGCAAACGCAATGTCGCGACCGGAACGTCGGCGAACAAATCGTCGATGTGGCGCACGCCGATGCGGGAGAGCATCTCGGTGCGATCCTCGGGCGTGAGCGGAAGATAGCGCATCAGTGATTGAGCCCCTCAGGTTTGGCGGGATCAGCGACTGTGCGCCGCCGTACCGCGCGCTGGCTTCACCCTCCCACCGAACCCGGGTGTTCCCGGGTTCGGCAATATGGCTTGGTCGACATCGGAAACATCCGATGTCGACCAATATGGCTTGGTCGACATCGGAAACATCCGATGTCGACTGAGGGGGAGGGTCGGCAGCGAGCTTCTGCGAGCTGCCAGGGTGGGGTGATGCCGCCTCACCCCACCCGGCTCGCCGCATTGCGGCTCGCCGACCTCCCCCTCCAGGGGAGGTAGGCAAAAAACAAGACTGTCCTCGCATCACGCGATCGTCTCGACGTAACGTTGGTACTCCTCGGCGCTCATCAGCGCCTCGAGCTGTTTCGGATCTGAGAGCCGGAGTTTGAGGAACCAGCCCTTGCCTTCCGCGTCCGCGTTGACCATGGCGGGCGCGGCCTCGAGCGCGTCATTGACCGCGACGACTTCGCCGCCGACCGGACTATAGACCTCGCTCGCGGCTTTCACCGATTCGACCACGGCGGCTTCCGCGCCCTGTTCCAGCCGCTTGCCGATCGCCGGCAGCTCGACATAGACGACGTCGCCCAGCTGCGATTGCGCATAGGTCGTGATTCCGACCACGCCGACATCGCCGTCGAGCCGGATCCATTCATGGTCTTTGGTGTATCTCATGTCGGTCATCGTTTGATCCTGGCATCGACCTCTCGCCGCTGCGGGCGGCTCCGGATGCATCTGCTCAAGCGCGATAGTAGCGGTGCGGCACGAACGGCATCGGTACGATCCTGGCGGGCAGTTCCTTGCCCCGCACCGGCACGATGACGGCAGTGCCCGGCGTTGCGAACCGAGCGTCGACATAGCCCATCGCGATCGGCCGGCCGACGCTCGGGCCGAATCCGCCGGACGTCACTTTCCCGGCCGCAGCGCCGTCGACCAGGATCTGCGCTCCCTCCCGCGCCGGAATGCGGCCGTCCATCTCCAGGCCGACGCGCCGCCGGTCCGGTCCGCGCTGCAGCTCGTCGAGAATCCGGGGTGCGCCCGGGAACCCGCCTTGCTGGCGCCGGCGTCTGCCGATCGACCAGGCAAGCCCCGCCTCGACCGGCGAGGTGCTCGCGTCGATATCGTGCCCATAGAGGCACAAGCCCGCCTCCAGGCGCAGCGAATCGCGGGCGCCGAGCCCGATCAGCTTCACTTCCGGATGCGCGAGCAACCGCTCCACGATGGCACGAACCCGAATCGCCTTGACCGAAATCTCATAGCCGTCCTCGCCGGTGTAGCCCGACCGGCTGACGTGGCATTCAATGCCGTCGAATCGCGTGCTGTTCGCGCTCATGAACGCCATGGTCGCGATGTCGGGCGCGTGCCGGGCAAGCACCGCGGCGGCGCTCGGGCCCTGCAGCGCGATCAGCGCCCGATGTTCGGCCCGCAGCAGCTTCACGTTCGGCGGCAACGCGCGTTCGAGATGGCCGTAGTCGACCGCTTTGCGCGCGGCATTCACGACGAGCATGAGCACGCCGTCCTCGTCGGGGTCGGCGGAACGCGTCACCATCAAGTCGTCGATGATGCCGCCCTCCGCATTGAGCAATTGGGTATAGCGCTGCCGGCCGGGCCCGAGGTCGACGAGATCGGCGCCGACCAATGCTTCGAGCGCGCGTGCCGTGGTGTCGTGATCCGGGCCGGCCAGGAACGCCTGCCCCATGTGCGAAACGTCGAACAGTCCGGCCGCGCCGCGCGCGTGCAAATGCTCGGCGAGGATGCCCTCATATTGCACCGGCATTTCGTAGCCGGCGAACGGCACCATCCGGGCGCCGCGCGCGAGATGCAGCGCATGAAGCGGCGTGGTCGCGAGCGAGGCGGGAAGCGATTGGGTCTCGGTCATGTCGGTTCCGCACAGAGCTGCCCTCCGGGCGAACCGCCCGGCCGAGCCCCCTCTGTCGCGGAACCTGAGAGATTTCGCCGCAACGGCTGCCCGCGCGGCTTACTCCTTCGGTGAGCCGCGCGAGCGCGCGGCCGCTTTCCAGAGCATCATCCTCCTGCGGTCCTGTTGCCTGAGCGTTTCCGGGGCGGTTGCGCCTTCGGCGCCGGATCTTTTTGGACCGGTCTCTCCCGCAGGAATCCTCTGATTTGTGGCCGTCGCGATCGGGCGACGGTCGGCCGCGATCCTATTCGCCGACACCCTCAAGTCAACCTGCGGCGCGCGGTTTCCTTGGCGGCGGCTTCTTCTCGGGTTTCTTCTCGGGCTCCTTCACCAGCGCAGGATCGAAGCCGACGTAGACCACGTAGGCGGCGAGCTCCGCCGGTTTGGGCAGCGGAAAGCTGATGTCCTCCTCGATGTGCACGAACGGCACATTGGTCTGCCCGGGCGGAACGATCACCGGGACGCGGTAACCTTTGGTCCAAATGGTCTTCGGCTCCACGCCCTCCTGGACCAGGGCGAGCCGGATCGGCACCTCGATCGGTCCCGGGCCGCCTGCCGGTCCGAGAATTACCCGGCCCTGCACGCCCACTTTCAGGGTCATGTTGCCGGCGAGCACGGTGCACTCGCGCGCCGTCCTGGCGACGGTTGCCTGAAAGCGCAGCGTCGTCGCCGTCGGTTCGGCGCCCGGCGGACCGACCGCGTAGGTCGAAGCGCCGGAACGTATATCGACCGTGGGGCAATCATCGCTCGCCACCGGCCGGGCCCCAGCGGCCTCGGCGGGGTTGGGCGGCGGCGCAGGCCTGCCCGAGAACACCGCCGTCATGCGCTCGCGGAACGAGCTCGGCTTGGGAGCATCGGCGGAAGCCGCAGGTTGCGGCGGCGGCGGTTGCGGTTGGGAAGCGCCGAGCAAGCTGCTCGAGGAGCAGCCCGATGCGAGGAACGCCACCGCGAGCGCGGCTGCGCAGATGCGCACGCCCGCCCGAGATTTCCCCGCCCGCTCCGCGCTCATGATCGGCCCGCATCCCCGGTTTCGGTGCGTTATAGCAGGCCGACCATGGCGGCCAAAGTGCGGCAGGCGCATCAGGCTCACGCATCGTCCTTCAGGCGCGCGTAGAGCAGATGGTCCTGCCAAATACCGTTGATGCACAGATATTCGCGCGCATAGCCCTCGCGGGCAAATCCGCTCTTTTCGAGCAAGCGGATCGAGGCGGCGTTGCTGGGAATGCACGCCGCCTCCACGCGATGTAGCCGCAGCGCGCCGAACGCGAACGGCAAGAGTGCGCGCACCGCCGCGGTCATGAGGCCGCGGCGAGCATAGGGCTCGCCGATCCAATATCCGAGGCTCCCCGCCTGGGCGACGCCGCGGCGCACATTGGCCAAGGTCAGGCCGCCCAGCAGCACCTGGTCGATGCTGCGGAAGATGAAGAAGGCATAGGATTGGTCGCTGCGCTGGTCCTCGGCATAGCGCCGCAAGCGCCGGCGGAACGCCGCCCGCGTGAGATCGTCGGCTGGCCAGGTCGGCTCCCAGGGAGTGAGGAAAGCCCGGCTGGCGTCGCGCAGCGCCGCCCATTCGGCGTAATCGGCGGGACCGGGCGTCCGCAGCACGACTCCGTTTCCCTCGATGCTCGGAAGCGGATCGGCAAAATTCGCGGTACGGAAGAATGCCATGCGAAGATTCCGCTCGCAGCCGTGCCCGAATGATTGGTTGAATGCGACGCGGCGCGGGCCTACGCGGCTTGGCGGCCGAGACTTTCGGCGATTGCGGCCGCGCTTTCAAGCCCGGCCGGCCCGAGCGCAGCGAATGCCGGCGGGCTGCGCCGGATCAACTCGCGCCCCGCGGCCCGCGCGCTTTCCACCGTGACGGCGTCGACCTTGGCGATGATCTCCTCAATCGCGAGCGGCCGGCCATGGGCAAAAATTTGCCGCGCGAGCTGCTCGGCACGCGCGCTCGAGCTTTCCAGCGCCATCAGCAGCCCGGCCTTCATCTGCGCCTTGGCGCGGTCGACTTCCTTGGCATCGAGATCGTCCGCCGCGGCGCCAAGCTGATCGACCACGACGCGCATCAGCTCGGAGGCGTCGGCGGCGTCGGTGCCGGCGTAGAGGCCGAACAGCCCCGTGTCGGAATAGGGCGAATGGAAGGTATAGATCGCGTAGCACAAGCCGCGCTTTTCCCGCACCTCCTGGAACAGCCTGGACGACATTCCCCCGCCCAGCACGCTGGTGAAGACCTGCAGCGCATAGAGGTCGGGATCGCGCTGCGGCACGCCTTCCAGCGCGAGCGCGATGTGGACCTGCTCGAGATCGCGCGCTTCGACCCGGATGCCGCCGCCGAACTTCGCGGGATCCGGCACCGGTGCCGCGGAACCGTCGAAGGCGGAGAAGCGCCGCTCCACTTCCGCGAGCACGGCGCGGTGCTCGACCGCGCCCGCGGCCGCCACCACCATGTCGGGCGCACGATAGTTGCGGCCGAGATAGGCCCGCAGCCGCGCGCCGTCGAACGAACGGATGCTCGCGGGGGTACCGAGAATGGAGCGCCCGACCGGTTGCGCGGGAAACGCGGTCGCCTGCAGGTGATCGAACACGATGTCGTCGGGCGTGTCTTCCGCGGCGCCGATCTCCTGCACGATGACGTTCTGCTCGCGGGCGAGCTCCTCCGGATCGAACGTCGGGTCGGCGAGGATGTCAGAGAGCACATCGAGCGCCAGCGGCACGTCCGCCCTGAGCACGCGCGCGTAATAGGCGGTCGTCTCGACGCTCGTCGCCGCGTTGAGATCGCCGCCGACCGCCTCGATCTCCTCGGCGATCTGCCGCGCGGTGCGCCGCGAGGTGCCCTTGAACGCCATGTGCTCCAGCAGGTGCGCAATGCCGTGCTCGTCCTCGCGCTCGTCGCGGCTGCCGCACCCGACCCACACGCCGAGCGAGGCGGTCTCGAGCTGCGGCATGGCGTCGGTGACCACGACCAGTCCGGAGGAAAGACGCGTCAACTCCACGCTCATGCGGCGGCTCCTTGGGCGGCGCGACTGGCGCCGAGAATGAAATGCTCCACGGCCTTTTGGTCGGCCGGCAATACCCTCATGCGCTCGGGCCGGTTGGGCAGGTCGGCCAGCCAGGCCGGAAGCTGCGGCACGATGCCGGCGGCGCGCGCGACCGCTTCGGGAAATTTTCCCGGATGCGCGGTCGATAGCACCACCATCGGCACGCTGCGGTCGCCGCCTTCCTTCTCGGCGACCGCGAACGCGACCGCGCTGTGCGGATCGAGCAGATAATCGGCTTCCCGGCGCAAAGTTCGGATCGTCGCCGCGGTCTCCTCCTCCTCGGCGCGGTCCGCCGAGAAGCGAGCGCGGATCGCGGCAAGCGCGCCGGACGCAATCGTGAAGCGGCGCGACTGGCCGAGCGAGCCCATCAGCGCGCGCACGGCATGGGCGTCGTGGTCGTAGGCGTCGAACAACAGCCGTTCGAAATTGGAGGAGACCTGAATGTCCATGGACGGCGAGGTCGTGGCGATCACGTCGCGCACCTCGTAGGTGCCGGTTTTCAACGTCCGCACCAGAATGTCGTTGACGTTGGTGGCGACGACGAGGCGATCGATCGGCAGCCCCATGCGGGCGGCGACATAGCCGGCGAACACGTCGCCAAAATTCCCGGTCGGCACCGTGAAGGCCGGTTTCCGCGCCGGCGCGCCGAGCGCGAGCGCGGCGGCGAAATAATAGACCACCTGCGCCACGATGCGCGCCCAGTTGATGGAATTGACCGCCGAGAGCCGCACGCGATCGCGGAAGGTTGCGTGGTCGAACAGGCCCTTCACGATCGCCTGGCAGTCGTCGAACGTGCCCTCGATGGCGAGCGCGTGGATATTGGGGTCGGGCACGCTGGTCATCATTCTGCGCTGGACTTGCGAGATGCGGTTTTGGGGAAACAGCACGACGACGTCGACCTGCGCGCAGGCGCGGAACGCCTCGACCGCGGCGCCGCCGGTGTCTCCCGAAGTCGCGCAGATCACCGTCGCCCGTTCGCCGCGCTGGCGCAGCACATGGTCCATGAGCCGGGCGAGGAGCTGCATGGCCAGATCCTTGAAGGCCAGCGTCGGCCCGTGGAACAGCTCGAGCACGAACGTCCGAGGGCCGAGCTGAACCAGCGGGACGACGGCGGGATGGCGGAAGGCCCCATAGGCCTCCCGCGTCATGCGGGCGAGGTCGTCCTCCGGGATCGTGCCGTCCACGAAGGGGCGCAGGATTTCGAGCGCCAGCTCCGGGTACGGCAGGCCGGCCAGCGCGGCGATCTGACCGGGTGCGAAAACCGGCCAGGATTCAGGCACATAGAGGCCGCCGTCGCGGGCGAGCCCGGCCAGCATGGCCTCGACGAAAGAAAGCGGCGGAGCCTCGCCGCGGGTGGAAATATAGCGCACCGGCCGATCCTTGGATGGGCCGGCACACTAGGCGGAAGGTCGGGCCGGTACAAGAAACAGCAGGGCCGGCAACCACGCCCCCGTTTCAGTGAAATCGGAACGGGTCCAGGCGGCTACGACCAGTGATGCCGATAACCCCAGTGCGGACCGCGGCCCCAGTACGGACCCCTGTAGCCCCGATAGGCGCCGTAATAACCCCAGCGCGGGGCGCCATAATAAACCTCGGGACCGGCCGGGCCGCAGGCTTGGCGCCAGCCGCAGCCCCAATAGCCGCAGCGCCAGACCACCGGGCACGGCGGCTCGACGAGCACGACCGCCGGCGGCCGAGGCGCGACCGCGACGGGCGGCGCATAGGCCGGCGGAGCTTCCGCGGCCGGCGGCGGGGCCTCCGGGTAGAGGTCGGCGGCCTTCGCGTTCGAGAACGCCCCGGCCGAAACGATCGCCGCTGCGGCAGTGACTGCGAGAACCATGCTACGCATGACATCCTCCCGGTATCGCCAAGCTTGAGTGATCAACCAAGTGCCCGCGATTATGACCCGCACCCGCCTGAACGGGCCATGATGCGGGGGTTCAGGATCCGTTTAGCCAGCAGACCAGCTTTCGCCACATTCCCTCGGCGGTGCCGCGAGAGCAGCCGGCCCTGGTCCGATGCCTCTCGGCTCGCGAGCTTGCTTCCTTGGGAGCGGCGGCCGGGGCTTCCTCGGCTACTTGAAGGAAGCCCTTGTGCCGTTTGGGCTCGTGGGGGGCTGCCAGGATCAGCGCCCAATAGGTTCTGCCGTGGCCCGACGCCGAGGCGATCCCGATGCGCCGGGCGCCGCTCATCAGCAGGTTGGCGTTGTGCCCCGACGATGCCTCCCAGATCGCCAAGGTCTCCGAAAACGATTTCGTCCCCATGGCGATGTTCTCGGCGGCCGATCCGGTGTTGTAGGCGGAGATGCGTTGCGCGAACGGCGCGTAGACGCTGTGGTCCATGACGCCGCGCGCCGCCATCGCGTTGGCCTGCTTGGCCGCCAAGGCATTGAGCGCCGGATCGGCGGTCACGGCCGAGAGGCCGTGACTCTTGCGATACGCGGAAATCTCGGATTCCGGGCTGGCGAGCGCAGCCGTTGCCGAAAGCACCAGGATCAATGCGACGCTTGCGTATTTCATCCTGTGTCCCCATCCCGCTTGCAGATTGGTCACGGCATGCAACAAATTCGGCGGCGTGCATGCGCGGCAAAATCGGCGGCGATCCTCCTCGCCGATGGAGTCTCCGGTGCGTTGTCGGCGAAAATGCGGCCGCGCCCGGAGCCCACCTCAGACCATCAACGCTCCGGACTTACGGCCGGCTCTCGCGGTACCATCCCCGAGCAAACACGGCGAAGACGCCGCAGAGCACCGCGGCGAGGCCGAACCAGGTGATGGCGTATTGCAGATGGTTGTTGGGCAGGTTGGGCTTGAGCTTGCCCGGAGCCGGCAGGCCGCCCGGGGGAATGGGCGCCTCCTGCTCGACATAGAACGGCGGCACCGCGCCCCAGCCCTTCTCGGCGGCGATGCCGACGGGATCGCGCACGAACCAGATGTTCTTTGCGGGATCATCGTTCGGTGTGAACCACGAGCGCGCGTCGGGCCAGCGCAGCACGCCGACGATGCCGAGCACGCCCGCGAGCTGCCCGGCCATGCGGGCCGAGACGTCCTTGCGGTCCAACGGCACGAAGCCGCGGTCGACCGGCACGAGGCCGTCACGCGTTCGCGCCGGGGTGAACACCCAATAGCCGGGACCGCTGGTATCGGGCCGCAGCGTCGAGCCGCTGGTGTAGACGAGCGCTTCCTGATCGTGGCGAAACTCGCCCGCAAACTGCACGGGCCGGAATTCCCACTCGGCGCGGTCGAGGCGAGCCCAATCGGCGGCCGCCGGCAGATCGACCGGCGCCGCCGCCAGCTTGCGGCCGATGGCGTCGATCAGGTCTTCCTTCCAGGCCTTGCGTTCGAGTTGCCAGGCGGCGAGCCCGATCAGCACGGCGAAGGCGGCCACCGCGGCAACGGCCGGTCCCAACAGGCCGTGCCGGCGCCGTGGCGGCTGAACCGCATTCAAGTCCCCTCTCCGGGATGCAGCCGTCCCTCCGCCGCCTTGTGGTGATATTGCAACGCGATCAACAGTCCCTTGAGCAGGCGCAACGGACCGAGCGTCACGATCAGGATCAGCGGCGCCCACAGCGCCGCGTGCAGCCAGAACGGCGGCTGATAGGCGAACTCGACGATCAGCGCGGCCGCGACGACGATGAAGCCGCCGATGAGGATCGCGAACACGGCGGGCCCGTCGCCGGGATCGGCAAACGCATAATCGAGCCCGCACGAATCGCAGCGCGGGCGAAGCTGCAGGAATCCCCGGAACAGCTTGCCCTTGCCGCAGCGCGGACAACGGCCGGCAAGGCCGGTCATGATGGCAAAGGAGAGAGGGCGATCCGGGTTTGCGGACACTGAGATCAACTGCTCGCTCTTCGCGGTCGTTCCGGGGCGCGCCCCGCATCAAGTGCGGGGCAGGCTCCGGCGCGAGCCCGGGACCCATGACCACGGGCCGAACGCAGGATCTGTGATCATGGGTTCCGGATAGCCGCTTCGCGGTTTCCGGAACGACCGCCAACTCCAAGCGTCAATGCACCATTCCTTCGGCATGCACGCCCGCGCCGTAGACGTAGATGCAGGTGAACAGGAACAGCCAGACCACGTCGACGAAATGCCAATACCAGGCGGCGAACTCGAAGCCGAGATGCTGGCTCGGCTTGAATTGCCCGGCGAACGCGCGCAGCAGGCACACGGAAAGAAAGATCGTCCCGATGATCACATGGGCGCCGTGGAAGCCGGTCGCCATGAAGAAGGTCGCGCCGTAGATGTGGCCTTTGAAGGCGAAATGCGCGTGGCTGTACTCGTAGGCCTGGATGCAGGTGAACGAAAGGCCGAGCAGGATGGTGCAGATCAAGCCCCACTTGAGGCCCTGGCGGTCGTCCTCGAGCAGCGCATGGTGCGCCCAGGTCACCGTGGTGCCGGAGGTGAGCAGGATCAGGGTGTTGAGCAGCGGCAGATGCCACGGATCGAAGGTCTCGATCCCCTTCGGCGGCCAGGCTCCGCCCAAGAGCTCGGTGCGCATCACGTCATGGACGTCGGCCGGGAACAGCGCGGTGTTGAAATAGGCCCAGAACCACGCGACGAAGAACATCACCTCGGAAGCGATGAACAGGATCATGCCGTAGCGATGCGAGAGCTGCACCACGCGCGAGTGGTGCCCCTCGTACTCGGCCTCGCGGATGACGTCGCGCCACCAGCCGATCATCGTGTACACGACCCCGAGCGCGCCGAAGCCGAAAATGATCGGCGCGGCGGCGAACATGTGGCGCATCCAGGTGATGAGACCCACCGCCAGCACGAAGGCCGAGACCGCGCCCACCGCCGGCCACGGAGAAGGCTCGACCAGGTGGTAAGGGTGGTTTGCTTGCGCTTCGGCCATCGTGCTCGTCTCCGTTCGGTTCAAAAACTCACGGCTCTCATGTCGGCTCGCGTGCGGCTAGCTGCGGCCCGGCCCGCCGTCCGCCACGGGCTTCGGCGGTTCCCGGACCGGATACATGGTGTAGGAGAGCGTGATCGTGTTGAGATCGTCGTCATCGGCATCCTTCGCCAGCTCCGGATCGACGAAGAATACCACCGTCATCTCCCGCCGCTCGCCCGGCTTGAGCCGCTGCTCGGTGAAGCAGAAGCAGTTGATCTTGGAGAAATACTGGCCGACCGTCGGCGGCGCGACATTATAGGATGCCTGCCCGACCGTCTCCCGCGCCGCTTGGTTGGTGACGGTGAAGAGCACGGTCACCACCTGGCCGAGCCTGACCTCGACCGAGTTCTGCTCCGGCTCGAATTTCCACGGCAGCCCGCCGGTGACGTTGGCGTCGAAGCGCACCTTGAGCTTGCGCTCGAGCACCGCCCCGGGCGCGGCCTTGGCCACCTGCGTCGTGCCGCCGAAACCGGTGGCGCGGCAGAACCAGCTGTAGAGCGGCACCGACGCATAGGCCATCCCGACCATCACCGCGACGAAGATGCCGCAGGCGGCAGCGACCGCGACATCGCGCCTGCGCGCTCTTGCCGACTCTTGGCTTGCCTCGCTCACGAGAGCCTCTCTCCCACCTCCCCCTGGAGGGGGGAGGTCGGCGAGCCTAAAAGGCGAGCCGGGTGGGGGTGAAGCTTAGTCACCCCACCCCGCGCGCTTTGCGCGCGACCCTCCCCCTCCAGGGGAGGGTGAAGCGCGCGAGATGATTTGCAAGCATCAAACAACGGAATCTCTTTCACAGTGGCCTATTGAGCACGCCGGGCCCAAGCTTGACGATGGTGACGATATAGAACAGCAGCACCAATGCCCCGAGCGTGAGCGCGATCGCGATCGAGCGCGCGCGTCGCCGGCGCTTCTGCTCCTCGGTGAGCACGATCCCGGGCTCGGGGGTCAGATCGTTCATGGCGCTCATCCGATGCCGATACCGCCAAGCGGCGGCTCGCCGGTGTGCTCGACCAGCAGCATCGCGAACAGCACGAACAGATAGAGGACCGAGAAGGCGAACAGCCGCCTTGCCGTGTTCTCTTCGCCCGCCCCGCACTGACCGCGCAGCCGCATCGCCAGCAGGATCATCGTGCCGCCGCCGGCGATCGCAGCCGCTCCATACCCAGCCCCGGCAAACCCGAGCAGGCACGGCGCGAGCCCGAGCGGGGCGAGCACCAGCGTGTAGCGCAGGATTTGCCGGTGCGTCTCTTCTTTTCCGGCCACCACTGGAAGCATGGGAATCCCGGCGCGGGCGTATTCGTCGGCGCGATAGAGCGACAGGGCCCAGAAATGCGGCGGGGTCCAGAAGAAGATGATCAGGAACAGCAGGATCGATTCGAGGCCGATGCCGCCCGTTGCCGCCGCCCAGCCGATCATCGGCGGGAAGGCGCCGGCGGCGCCGCCGATCACGATGTTCTGCGGCGTCGAGCGCTTGAGCCACATCGTGTAGACCACGGCGTAGAAGAAGATGGTGAACGCGAGCAGGCCGGCGGCTAGCAAGCTTACCAGAAGCCCGAGCACCACGATGGAGCCGCCCGCCAGGGTGAGACCGAAGGCCAGCGCTTCGCCCGGCAGAACGCGCCCGCGCGGGATCGGCCGGCGGGCGGTGCGGGTCATCAGCGCGTCGATGTCCGCATCGAACCACATGTTGAGCGCGCCCGCCGCGCCGGCGCCCACCGCGATGCACAACAGGGCCGTGAAGCCGATCACCGGATGCAGGTGGCCCGGCGCCAGCACCAGGCCGACCAGCGCCGTGAACACCACGAGTGACATCACCCGCGGCTTCATCAGCGCTACATAATCGCTCACGCTGGCGAGACTCGGCTCGACGCGCGCAAAAGATCCGGTGAGATCGTTGCCTTGGCTCAGCGACATGAATGGCTTTCAGCTCACTCTTGCTTCCCGATGTTTCGCCGGGACGACGGCCCGCGCGCCGGCCCCGCTATCCGGAAAGGCGCATCAGCGGATGCGCGGCAGAACTTCGAACTGGTGGAACGGCGGCGGCGACGACAGCGTCCATTCGAGCGTCGTCGCACCGGCGCCCCACGGATTGTCTGCGGCTTTCTCCTTGCGCAGGAAAGCCTGGGCCAGTCCGAACAGGAACACCAGCAGTCCGCATGCCGAAATATAAGACCCAATCGAGGACACCAGGTTCCACGGGTGAAAGGCGTCGGGGTAATCGACGATGCGACGCGGCATGCCCGCGAGCCCGAGGAAGTGCTGCGGGAAGAACACCATGTTGACGCCGACGAAGGTGAGCCAGAAGTGCAGCTTGCCCAGCGTCTCCGAGTACATGTAGCCGGTCATCTTGGGGAACCAATAGTACCAGCCGGCGAAGATGGCGAACACGGCGCCGAGCGAGAGCACGTAGTGGAAATGCGCCACCACGTAATAGGTATCCTGCAGCACGCGGTCGACGCCGGCATTGGCCAGCACCACGCCGGTGACGCCGCCGATCGTGAACAGGAAGATGAAGCCGATCGCCCACAGCATCGGGGTGCGGAACTCGAGCGACCCGCCCCACATGGTGGCGATCCAGGAGAAGATCTTGATGCCGGTGGGTACCGCGATCACCATGGTGGCGGCGACGAAATACGCCTGCGCGCCGGTCGACATGCCGACGGTGTACATGTGGTGCGCCCAAACCACGAAGCCGATGCCGCCGATGGCGACCATGGCGTAGGCCATGCCGAGATAGCCGAACACCGGCTTGCGACTGAAGGTGGCGACGACCTGGCTGATCATGCCGAACCCGGGCAGGATCAGGATGTAGACTTCGGGATGACCGAAGAACCAGAACAGATGCTGGAACAGGATCGGATCGCCGCCGCCTTCGGCGTTGAAGAAGGTGGTGCCGAAATTGCGGTCGGTCAGCAGCATGGTGATGGCGCCGGCGAGCACCGGCATGGCGAGCAGCAGCAGGAACGTCGTCACCAGGATCGACCACACGAACAGCGGCATCTTGTGCAGCGTCATGCCCGGCGCGCGCATGTTGAAGATCGTGGTGATGAAATTGATGGCGCCGAGAATCGAGGAGGCGCCGGCAAGGTGCAACGACAGGATAGCAAAGTCGACCGCCGGACCGGGGTGGCCGCTGGTCGAGAGCGGGGCATAGATGGTCCAGCCTGCGCCTACGCCGTTGCCGCCCGGCTCGCCTTCGACGAACAGCGAGGTCAGCAGCAGGGTGAACGACGCCGGCAGCAGCCAGAACGAGATGTTGTTCATGCGCGGGAACGCCATGTCCGGCGCCCCGATCATGAGCGGGACCATCCAATTGCCGAATCCGCCGATCATCGCCGGCATGACCATGAAGAAGATCATGATCAGGCCGTGCGCGGTGGTGAATACGTTGAAGGTATGCACGTCGGAGAAAATCTGCAGCCCGGGATTCATCAGCTCGAGGCGAATGCCGATCGACAGGCAGGCGCCGATCACCCCGCCGACCATGGCGAAGACGAGGTACATCGTGCCGATATCCTTGTGGTTGGTGGAATAGACGTATCGGCGCCATCCGGTGGGATGATCGTGCGCATCGTGGCCGCCGTGAGCCGTCTCCATCGTGGTTGCCATGTCGGATCCCTCGACCTCGTTTGTCGGACCGCGGTGCGCCCGGTCTGCTATTCCGCTTTCGCTGGTTCTGTGGCGGCGAACGACTGCGGCGCGGAACCACCGCCGCGCGCGTATTTCTTCTTGGCCTCTTCGAGCCAGGCGTTGAAGTCGTTGTCGCTCACCACGCGCACCGCAATCGGCATGAACGCGTGATTCTTGCCGCAAAGCTCGGAGCATTGTCCGTAGTAGATTCCCTGTTTCGTCGCCTTGAACCAGGTTTCGTTGAGCCGACCCGGAATGGCGTCGATCTTGATGCCGAACGACGGCACCGCGAAGGAATGGATCACGTCGGAGCCGGTTACCTGCACTCGGACGACCTTGTTGACCGGCACCACCATTTCATTGTCGACGGAGAGCAGGCGCGGCTGGTCGGCCTTGAGGTCCTTGTCCTGGATCATCACCGAGTCGAACTCGAATTTGCCCTGATCGGGATAGCCGTAGCTCCAGTACCATTGCTTGCCGGTCGCCTTCACGGTGACATCCGCCGGCGGGATGTTCTGCTCGAGGAACAACAGGCGGAACGACGGCACGGCGATGAACACCAGGATGCCGATCGGGATCACCGTCCAGGCCACCTCGAGCGAGGTCCGATGCGTCGTGCGCGACGGCGTGGGATGGACGCGCTGGTTGAACCGCACCATGACCCACACCAGCAACACGAGCACGACCACGGTGATCAAGGTGATGACGATCAGCAGCAAGTCGTGGAACCAGATGATGTTTTCCATCACCGGCGAGCCGGCGTCCTGCAGTCCGGTCTGCCACGGCGTGGGGTGACCCAGCGCGGCAAGCGCAACGCTTGCAGCCGTGAGCACCACGAGAGCCGACGCACAGGCAATCAACCGCGACAACACCAGCATCGTTCGACTAGCTCCTTACGACGGGTTACCGGCGGGGCCGGTCGTGCTCGCTCGGCTACGAGCGCTCGGGCTTGCCCGCTCGGGCTCTCGGTGCCGCAGGATGTTGGCGCGAGGGTGAAGCGTCCGGGCGGAGGCCAAGCCTCTCAAACCACAATTCCGCCCCACTCGCAATGTGCCTTCGCGCCGCCGAAGGGCGGCTGGGAAACGCGCGGCCACGGCTCGAACCGGCCTTGCGGCAGGCTGCGGATGTTTCTTGACAGAACCAAGGCGCCATGATCCGAGGGCGCGCAAAGAGGGGCGGCGCCGGCCGCGAATCGATCAAAGGTGCGACATTGTTCGCGGGCCAGGCCGGTCGAGGTTTAAGCTGATGGGGATCGCCCGCCAGGCAAAGCCGCGGCGCGCCGCGAGTTTTGGTCTCGCGCTCGCCGCCATGCTGGTCTGCGCCGGGTCCCCGCAGACGGCCGCCGCGCAGGGCGTCGTGAAATCGATCTACGGCGATTGGCAGATCCGCTGCGACACGCCGCCCGGAGCCCAGAGCGAGCAATGCGCGCTGATCCAGAGCGTCACCGCCGAGGATCGCCCCAACGTCGGTCTGACCGTGATCGTGCTCAAGACCGCAGATCAGAAAAGCAGGCTGATGCGGGTGCTCGCGCCGCTCGGGGTGTTGCTGCCCTCCGGGCTCGGGCTGAAGATCAACCAGGCCGACATCGGCCGGGCCGGGTTCGTGCGGTGCTTACCCAACGGCTGCGTCGCCGAAGTGATCATGGACGACAATCTGATCAAGCAATTGCGCACCGGCCAGACCGCGACCTTCATCATTTTCCAGACCCCCGAAGAGGGCATCGGCATTCCGATGAGCCTCAAGGGGTTCGGCGACGGATTCGACAAGCTGCCATGAGCTTCTTACCTCCCCGGAGGGGAGGTCGGCGAGCATCGCAAGATGCGAGCCGGGTGGGGCGGACCCCACCCCGGCAGCTCGCAATGCTCGCTGCCGACCCTCCCCGTTCCGGGGAGGGAGAAGAAGCCCTCGCCGCCTCGCTTTCGCAGCCTTATGTTTGGGGAGACCCCTATATGTTTTGGGAGCCTCCTATCGGAAACCGGCCATGACCCAAATCTCGACGGCCTCGCTCATCGATCGCACCGGGCTCGACCGAGTGCGGCTCAAGCGCCACCTCGACCGCGGCTTCGAAGGCGCCGACGATGGCGAGCTTTTCCTCGAATATCGCCAGTCCGAGGCGCTGGTCTTCGACAACGGGCGCCTGAAGCAGGCGACCTACGACACCGCCCAAGGCTTCGGGCTCAGAGCGGTGAAAGCCGATGCGGTCGGCTATGCCCATGCCTCGGACCTGTCCGAGGAGGCGCTCGCGCGTGCCGCCGAGGCGGTCCGCGCCGTTCGCGGCGGCTACTCCGGAAGCTACGCCGAGGGGCCGGCACGCACCAACGTGCGGCTCTATGGCGACGAGAACCCGCTCGGCGCCCCGAGCTTCGAGGCCAAGGTCAAGCTGCTGGAGACCATCGATGCTTACGCGCGCAAGAAAGACCCGCGGATCAAGCAGGTATCGGTCAGCTTCGGCGCGACCTGGCAGGTGGTCGAGATCGTCCGCGCCGACGGCGGCACCTACCGCGACATAAGGCCGCTCGTGCGGATCAATGTATCGGTGGTCGCCGGCTCGGGGAGTCGCCAGGAAACCGGCAGCCACGGCTACGGCGGACGCGAAGGTTACGAGGGCTTCCTGGAGACGGGCGCCTGGCAATGGGCGGTCGACGAGGCCGTCCGGCAGGCGCTCACCAATCTCGAATCCGTGCCGGCGCCCGCCGGCGAGATGGACGTGGTGCTCGGGTCGGGCTGGCCGGGCGTAATGCTGCACGAGGCGGTCGGCCACGGGCTCGAGGGCGATTTCAACCGCCGCGGCACTTCGGCGTTCGCCGGGCTGATGGGCCAGCGCGTCGCCGCCAAGGGTGTTACCGTCGTCGACGACGGAACCATGGCGGGGCGGCGCGGCTCGCTTTCCATCGACGACGAGGGCACGGCGACCAACCGCACCGTGCTGATCGAGGACGGCATCCTCATCGGCTACATGCAGGACCGGCAGAACGCGCGGCTGATGAACATGCGGCCGACCGGCAACGGCCGGCGCCAGAGCTACGCCCACGTGCCGATGCCACGCATGACCAACACCCACATGCTCGCGGGCGACCGTGACCCTGCGGAAATCCTCGCATCGGTGAAGAATGGCATCTATGCGGTGAGCTTCGGGGGCGGCCAGGTCGACATCACGTCCGGCAAGTTCGTGTTCCAGTGCACCGAAGCCTATCGGGTCGAGAACGGCAAGGTCGGCGCGCCGCTCAAGGGCGCGATGCTGATCGGCAACGGTCCCGATGCGCTCACCCGCGTGAGCATGATCGGCAACGACCTCACGCTCGATACCGGCATCGGCACTTGCGGCAAGAACGGCCAGGGCGTGCCGGTCGGGGTGGGTCAACCGACGCTGCGCATCGACCGCATCACGGTCGGTGGAACGGGATGATCGGACAAACCTGTCGTCCCGGCCGAGGCCGCGCAGCGGCCGTGAGCCGGGACCCATGAGCACCGACCTCGCTACCTCACGCGATCCGTGGTCATGGGTCCCCGCTTTCGCGGGGACGACGCGCGCTCACACCGCGGCCGTCACCGCACCACCCCGGAGATGCAGCAAGGATCGCGTCGCGGCAGCGTGACCCGATCCTTGAGGAAACAGCGCACGGCGGGCCCGCCGTAATATCCCGGACGCGAGTAAGTCCACGCCCGGCAGCGTCCATCGGTGCGGCAGACCGCGTCGCAGGTCCTGCCCATGGGATCGCTCGGGACCTCCATGTTGCGGTAGTCGCCGCCGACGCGGTCGATCGAGAATTCGATCGCCGGATTGCGCGGTTCCGTGACACCGGCGCCCTTCACCCCCGACACGCAGCACGGATTGGGCCGCCAGGGCGTCACTTGGCTCTTGAGCCAGCAGATCGCATTGGGAACGCCGCCGGTCGGATAGGAGAAGCTCCAGCTCCGGCAGCGGGGATCGCGCTCGCAGCGTGCCGCGCAAGCGGCCGGGTCGCCGGATCTCACCGCGAAATTCGCGTAATCGCCGCCGGGGCGATCGAAGCCGACTTGGGCGCCGGCCGGAACGGCGAGCGCAAGCAGCAACACCAACGCGCCCCCGAGCCGGCGCGGGCCGCGACTCGGGGGCCCACTTGATGCCGCGGGCGACCCGGGGCCGGCCGGCCGAATCCGGTCGCGCCGGTTTCGGCCGCGAACCGCAGCCGCAATCGAGAACTCCATGATGGCCCGCGCGACTTCGGTTGAATGCACGCTCGTGCCTCGCGGCCGTCATGTTAAAGGACGCGCTCCGGCAAATCGATACTGCCGGCCGGACCGAGACGCGAGCGGGTCGCAACGGTCTATTGCCCGCCACGCATGATGGAGCGCACCGATGCATCCACAGCCTGCCGAATTCGGCTTTCTGTCGCTCGCGGTCGTGCTGCTCGCCACCGCGGTCATCAGCGTGCCGATCGCGCGCAGAATACGGCTTTCCGCCATTGTGGCGTACTTGGCTGCCGGCGTGCTGATCGGCCCGTGGGGGGTCGGCTTCTTCCGCGCGCCGGAGACCATTCTGGCGGTTGCCCAGCTGGGCGTCGTGCTGCTGTTGTTCCTGATCGGGCTGGAGCTGGATTTCTCCCGGTTGTTCGCCATGCGGCGCGACATTTTCGGTCTGGGTGCCGCGCAGCTCGCCCTCACTGCCGCGGCCATCGCGGCGCTGGCGCTCGCGGCCGGTCTCACCTGGCGCGGCGCCATCATCGCCGGAATCTCGTTGGCGCTCTCGGCCACCGCAATCGCGCTGCGGATTCTCGAGGACCGCGGGCATCTGCAGCAGACCTACGGCCAGCGCGCGTTCGCGATTCTGCTGTTCCAGGACATGTCGGTGGTGCCGCTGCTCGCGCTGCTGCCGCTGCTTGCGCCCGGAGGGGACAGTCGCGGCGGCGATTGGGCCGCCGATCTCCTTTCGGTCGGCCGCGTCGCGGCGGCGATCGCGGCTCTCGTCCTGGCCGGCCGCTATCTGCTCAATCCGGCATTCCGGCTGCTGGCGGAGACCGGCGCGCGCGAGGTGATGACCGCGGCGGCGCTCCTGGTCGTGTTCGGCGCCGCGCTCTTGATGCAGGCGGTCGGCATGTCGATGGCGCTCGGCGCCTTTCTGGCCGGCGTGCTGCTCGCCGGCTCCAACTATCGCCACGAGCTCGAAGCCGACGTCGAGCCGTTCCGCGGACTGTTGCTCGCGCTGTTCTTCATGGGCATCGGCATGACCATCGATCTCTCGGTGGTGCGCGAGAAGCTGTGGCTGATCCTTGGCGCCGCCATCGTGCTGACCGCGGTCAAGGCGGCGATCGTCTGGCTGCTGTTCCGCAGAACCTGCTCGCGTCGGGATGCGCTGCGGGCCGCCTCGGTGCTCACCGGCGCCGGCGAGTTCGCCTTCGTGCTGCTGCCGCTCGGGGTCTCGCTCGGCATGCTGAGCGGTCCGGAGGGCAGCCTGGTCACGGCGATCGCCGCCATGACCATGCTGATCGGCCCGCCGTTCGCGGAGGTGACCGAGGCGGCGCTGCGGCGTCTGCAGGCGCCGATGGAGCGCGAGCCGGACAAATTCGAGGAGATCAGGGGCTCCGTGCTGGTGATCGGCTTCGGACGCTTCGGGCAGATCGTGTCGCAATCGCTGCTCGCCGAGGGCATCGACGTCACCGCGATCGACAACGACGCGCAGATGATCCAGAACGCCGGCCGCTTCGGGTTCAAGGTCTATTACGGCGACGGCACGCGGCTCGACGTGCTGCGCGCGGCGGGCGCCGGAAATGTGCGGCTGATCGCGGTGTGCATCGACGATGCGAAAGCCGCAACCCGCATCGTCGAGCTCGCGCGGGCGGAGTTCCCGGGGACCAAGCTCTACGTGCGCTCCTACGACCGTGGCCACACGCTCGAGCTGATCGCCAAGGGCGTCGATTACGAGCTGCGCGAGACCTATGAGTCGGCGCTGGTGTTCGGGCGTGAGGCGCTCACCGCGCTCGGGCTCGATCCCGAGCGTGCCCGTGCGGTGGAGGACTACGTTCGTGAGCGCGATCTTGCCCGGCTCGCTTTGCAGGAAGCCGGCGGGCTCTTGGCGGGCGTCGAAATGCTGGCCCAGCCTGCGCCGCGACCCGAGCCGCTGAGCGCGCCGCAGCGAGAAGCGACCCCGCTCAACCCCGAGGCGGACGATATCATCCACCACGAAACGGAGTTCTCGGGATGACAGGGATCGGAAGGCCAGAGATCAGTAATCGGAAAAGCGACGGCGGCCCGTTTTGGCTCCTGACTTCTGATTACTGACTACTGATTACTGGTCCCTGGCAAAAAAGCGCCCGCCGGCGGGCCGGCGGGCGCAACATCCGGACTTCGGAGGGGACGCGGAAGTCCGGGAGGGCCGACGGGAGGATCGGCCGGGGAAACTTTTTCACGCAGCCCGGCGCGGCACCCGCGCGGGCGAGTGGATGGCTCGCCCATCCCAGCGGCCGGGCGCCGGCACGATCGAGGGCACGGAACTCGCGCGACTCTTGCCTGCTCCGCGCTGCCCCACGTGGCTGATCAGAACCGCGCCCGGATCTCGCCAAAACGGCTCGGAGAGCGCGAAGCGAAGATCGCTCCGGGTGAGCCCGATGTCCTTGAGCATGCGATCGTCGAGACCGGCGAGGAACTCGAGGTCGCGGCGGTGGCGGAGGATTTTCGCCACGCGCGCGATGCGCTCCACCAAAACCGCGCCCAGCGCGCGAATCGCCTGCAACACCGAGAGCGTGCTGTACCGAACAATCTCGTGGCGCGGCGTCATGGCAGCCTCCGTTGTTCACGGGCGCAAAGTGGCCCTCGGCTTCCCGAGGAGCCACCCGAAATACCCGCCCGATTTCGGAACCCGCGCAGTGTGCGTCGCCGCTATTGATAAGTAAAACGAATGTTATTAATCTGACGCATCATTACCGGTGATAGGTCGAGGCTTCCGATGAATGCCCTGCTCGATGTCGACCAACTGCGCACCTTCCTTGCCATCGTGGAAACCGGCAGTTTCACCCGAGCCGCCGAGATCGTGCACAAGACCCAGTCGGCGGTATCGATGCAGATGAAGCGGCTCGAGGAACGGCTGGAGCGGCCGATCTTCGCCCGGGACGGACGCGCCTCGAAGCTGACCGAGGACGGCGAACGGCTGCTCGATTACGCGCGGCGGATCGTGAAGCTCAACGTCGAGGCGCTTGCCGCATTTTCGGATTTCGCGCTCACCGGCCGGGTGCGGCTCGGGGTGCCGGACGATTATGCCGACCGCTATCTGCCGGAGATCATGGCGCGGTTCTCACGCGCCTATCCGGGGGTCGAGCTCTCGGTGATCTGCGAGCCGAGCGTGGAGCTCGTCGAGCGCATCGCGGAGAACGAGCTCGATCTGGCGATCATCACCGATTGCGAATCGACCCGGCCGGTCGAGAGTTTCCGCCGCGAGCGCCTGCTCTGGGTCGCCTCCAACCGCCACGCCACGCATCGCGAGGAACCGCTGCCGCTCGCGCTGGGGCGCCCCGCGTGCAAATGGCGGCAGGCGGCGATCGAGTGCCTCGAGCGCATGGGCCGGCCCTACCGCGTGCTGTATTCGAGCTGGAACGCCGGCGCGGTCGCGGCCGCCGTGCTCGCCGGGCTCGCGGTCTCGGTATTTCCGGAATCGGGCCTGCGGCCGGGCATGCGCGTGCTCGGCAGCTCCGATGGTTTTGCGGAATTGCCCTCGTGCCGGGTCGGATTGCTGCGCAATCCGCATCAGCAATCGACGCTCGCCGAAGCGCTTGCCGAACACATCATTTCCTCGCTGGACAATTTATCCGCGGCGGCCGACGCGGCGGAGTGACCGGGGAGCAGAAGTCAGTAATCAGACAGGTGCAACCCCGTCGCCCATCGGCCATGGCAACCGGAGGCGACTGCCTTTGACCTATCCGGGAGGGGAGCCTTGGCCAACGTGCGGGTGGAGCGACGGCTCACAGCCATCCTGGCAGCCGATGTGGCTGGCTACAGCCGCATGATGGGCGCTGACGAGGAGGGCACGGCTCGCGTTCTTCGGGAAGAGCGGTGACCCCGAGCAGGACGGTAGGGCGATTCGTTGAGAGTCAGAGCTGGATGATGCCGTCGCGCACGGCGATGGCGATTGCCTGAACGCGGTTTACGGCGTTGAGCTTCTTAATTGCATTGGCCACATGCTCATCGACGGTCCTCTTTGCGATGTTCAAGATCTGTCCGACTTCCCAGGCTGATTTTCCCTGCGCAACCCAGCCAAGCACCTCCCGCTCACGGGGCGTCACGAGGGACGCTGTAGCTTCGGCTGGTGTTCTAGGGAAAGGGCGGAGTGCGCCTCTCCTAACGGCATCGACCAACTCACTGCTAAATGTACTAATTTCTCTCTTCGCCAGCCTCAACTCGGGAGTTTCAAGAACCTGCCATCGCCCATTTCGCATTGCGCCAACGAAAAGATGGCTCTCCGCCACGTCGAGCAGGTCTGTGGCCGTAGTCTGCGCCAGGGGGAAGGTGCACAAGACGATCAGGCGTTGATTGACCACTGCCGCATCAAGGGCGGACTCGTATTTCCGAAACTCGTCAGGTTGCTCCCGTTGCAGCCAAGCAGAACTTCCATTGACCCTCAATCCAATATAACCATGGGCCAATGCCTGCTGTAGCTTCTCGTGAAACCGCTCAATTCCACGTTCAAAATTCCACCCGCCTTCTTTGAGGTACCAATCTTGTTGTAGACGTATTTCGATCGCTCCATCGCTTAAATACCGATCAATGTCAGGGATATGACGTTGCAGCGCTATCCGAGCGTCCTCCACAGTTTCTGGTCCTGGAATTATCCACAGGCAGGACTCATTGTTCTCCAAACCAGCTTTGAAATAGGGAATCAGAATGTCGAGTAGGTCTCGTATCGTCTCGTAAAATAGACAAAGGTGTGAACCCCAGGGGAGGTCGATGACATTCATTCGACTGTTCACTTGTGGAGTCACGGACGCTCCTGTAGTGATACGTCAACATGCTATTATAGAAGCACAATCAGAGTCACGGGCCTTTTGTGTCCGATTGGACAGTACTGCTTACGAATCTGCTGACCCCAGGACTTAGCTCGAGCGGCCCTAAGAGATTTAGAGAGCAGCTCTTCACGCTCCAAATCAACACATCGGAAGTGTCGGCAGAGACGAAGAGCCATGAACGAGATTTGCCGATGGTGCGAGGATGGCGACCAGTGAATTCGGCAGGTCAGACTCGGATGCAAAAAAGATGATGATGGGGTTCGAGAAGATCGGCGGAGAAGCGTCAATCCGTTAAGCTTTTCAGAGTGGACGCAGTCTCTGTTAACATTTGGACGCCGTACGGCCGCAGTAGGTATAGTTTCCTGGCACGCCCGCCGCGTTTACCGGTTGGCTGTGTGAACTCGGATTGGACGAGGTTTCCTTCTTCTAATCGCGCCAGAGCGATGTATACTTGTGCAACAGTGATGTCCCTGCTCAGCTGACCGCTGAGGTATCGAGTTATTTCTGCCCCGTAAGCTCTGATGCCCAGCTTCTTGATGGCAGCTAGGACGAAGAGCTCGAAACCTCCAAGAGATTTCTTTGATGACTTTGCCATAAAAGCGGAATCTACCAGATGCGTTCGCACGTAGCCCGGAAAGCCAGTTCCGGCCTGCTCCAAAATTGAAGTGGGGTAGGCAAAAATACCTCAGAAACTCATACTCGCCGTCGGTATCGAGGCCAGAGATGCCTAAACTCTTCCACGGGATCTGTTCCACAATTTGTGCGGCATTGCGTTTCAGCTATTCGGGCGGCAATCCGATACTGCTCATCAGCTACTTGTGGCCGAGCACTCTTGCCGCCGCGCGGCGCGATCTTTCACGCATTCCACGTACTCGTCGCTAAATTGTTCCAACCGCTCGCTGTTCGCGTGCTGTTGGAACGATATCGCCTTATGTGATAAACTCCACACCCAATCGATTTTCCCTGCGCCACACCACCCGGCAAGCTCGTTTCATTCCTTCCAAGGTTAATGTGAACGCATTCGGCACTGGATCGCTGACTTCCAAGCAAGCACCCGTATCTGAAATGTTTCGGACGAGGCAGGCATATATCGGGCTATTGTCCCAAACGATGTCCGCGCTCTTGAGTACAGTCCTTCTCGACGCACCGCGGAGTCTTCCAACAGGTGTGTGCATTGGCGTTCTATCGATTGGCAGTATTCGTAGCGATTCGCACATTCGAGTCGAGCGCCAGCTTTGTAGGGAAGAGTGCACAATGCAACCCCGTACTTATAACGGGTGGCTATGAGCGCATGCGGGATTGCGGTCTTGCATGGCCTGGGACAAATGACGGTTGGCAGTCGCCTCCGGCTCTGCAACGCAAGTCATCGTGAATGCCGAAACAAAAAAGGCAACGTCTGGGGGGACCGCTCTCTATCTCAAGCACGTTGCCGCCAAGTGCCTCATTCTTGCCAGCGAATGTTCCGACGAGGCCATTGCTCGGAAGCTTGAATCCTTGAGCATGGAGCTAACGGATAGAGCCGAACGGTTTGAAAACGTGTTTGTTATCGATGACGAAGAATAGCGTGTTTTACAGGGTTGGGGGCTGCCCTTACGACGGATGAGCGCGCTGGTGGGGATGGCACAGCTCCGCGAATGTCAGCCTCCCGGCTGAAATCGGACAGACTTTGTCCGGGGATGTATGACGGAAAGGCAGGCATCAAGAAAACCCACAGCAAAGCCGAAATAAAACGATGTTCTTGCTCGATGAAGGATGTTTGCGACCTGATCTGCTTAGCGCTAATCGTATCTTTCCGCTTTAGAGTGAACGAGTTTCGATCCTCTTTATGTCCGTCTTAGGGTTATTCGCGTCGTTTCGGCCACGTCGGCAGCAAGGCCGGTTCGCGGCTAATTTCGGAAATTCCAGGGGACCTTCCGGTCCAGCAGCCGACGAAATTTGAGCTGGTGATTAACCTAAAGACCGCCACGGCGCTCGGCCTCGACGTGCCCCTGCAATTGCAGCAGCGCGCCGATGAGGTGATTGACTAAAGCCGGTCGGCCGCATGTCTCTTATGGGTCAATCGCGTCATTTCGAGCGCGGAGCCACCTTGACCGCTTCACCCCAATGAACGGACATGCCCGTCCGTGATCGAATCGTCTGAGATGTTCCATTAACGGTCATTTGGCCAGTGGTCCGGTGGCGGGAGTCGAGCGCTAGGCTCCCGATATGCTATCGTTTTGAATATTGAAAATATGGGCCTCGCCCCGGGACGGAGTTTGGCATGAGGCGGCGCGAATTCATCGGCCTTCTGGGTGGCGCCGCGGTGGCGTGGTCGCTCGGAGCGCGCGCGCAGCAGCCTGCGAAGGTGCCTCGGATAGGGCTCCTATCACCCGGCCGCTTCGATCCTTCCGAGACAATTATCAGAACCCTCAGCTCATTCTTGCGAGGGCTGCGCGAGATTGGTTACACGGAGGGACAGAACATCGCCATAGAGCGCGAATATGGAGAATGGAACTCGGCCCGGCTTCGCGAGGTCGCAGCGGAATTGGTTGCACGCAAGGTTGATGTCCTTGTCGCGGCGAGTACGACTGCAGCGCTAGCGGCCAAACAAGCGACTAACACAATTCCAATTGTCGGGGTAACCATGGCCGATCCTGTCGAGGACCGGCTGGTCGCCAGCCTCGCACGGCCAGGCGGAAATGTTACGGGAACGACGTTTCTTGGCCCGGAGTTAGTCGCTAAGCGTCTACAGCTTTTCCGCGAAGTCATCCCGGGACTTTCTCGCGTGGCTGTTCTCTGGCATCCCCGCGCGTACGGCGAACGCACGATGGCAGGCATGTTGAAAGAAGTCGATGTTGCGAGCCGAACCTTGGGAATACAGCTTCAACTCGTGCCGGCGCTGAGCCCCGATGATCTCACCAATTCGTTCTCCGCGATGATCAGAGAGAGCGCGGACGCTCTCACGATGTTGCCCAGCCCGATGTTGTTTAGCGAATACAGACGGATAGTGGAGTTTACGGCGAAGAACCGACTGCCGGCCATGTACACAGCGAGGGAGTTTGTGGACGCTGGCGGGCTCATGTCATACGGGTCGAACCTATCCGACCTGGCCCGACGGACTGCCCCCTATGTGGATAAAATCCTGAAAGGCGCCAAGCCGGCGGAATTGCCCGTGGAGCAACCGACCCAATTTGAGTTGGTCATCAATATGAGGACAGCGAAAGAACTGGGCTTGACGATTACTCGCGAATTTCTGCTGGTTGCCGACGAAGTGATCGAATAGGCCGGGATTTGGCGTTCCCGTTTGACGGCTGTCGATGTCCGTATTGGGTCATTCGCGTCGGTTCCGTGATGTCTGGAGCATGTCCGCTTCGCGGGTAATTTCGGAAATCAGTCAGGTGATCGCGTTGGCGTGAACGTGATTCAAGTTCCGCAACCGGAGCCTCGAATCTGCGCTATGAAGCTGGCCTCAGGCCGTTGCTCCCGCCCAACCGGCGGCGAGCGGTGTCGGCGGTGCTATTCTCCACTGGCCCCTGCCTCCTGTTCCTCGAACGTCGGCTCGACCGAGCCGCGCCAGGGACCGTGAAACTTTGCGAGCAGCTCCTCGGCCGGCGTGATGCCGCGCTCGAGGAAGGATCGGATCGGCTCGAGATAGCGGGTCTCGTCGCTACCCTCGGCATTGCGCCGGTTGCGGCGCTCAAGCCCGGCGCGCGCAAGCGCGAGACATTCCCGCGCGAGATCGAGCGCGGTCCGGCCGGCGATCGTCGCCTTGAAGCCGAGCCGTGGCACGTCCTCGCGAAACTGCTGGCGCTCCTCCGCCGACCAGTGCTTGACCAAGTCCCACGCGGCACCGAGCGAGCGATCGTCGTACAGCAGCCCGACCCAGAATGCCGATAGCGCCGGCAGCCGCTGCCACGGCCCGCTGTCGGCGCCGCGCATCTCCAGATAACGCTTGAGCCGCACCTCGGGAAAAATGGTGCTCAAGTGGTTCGCCCAGTCGGAGAGCGTGGCGCGCTCGCCCGGCAGCGCCGGGAGCTTGCCGGCGAGCAGATCGCGGAACGATTGACCGGCGGCGTCGATATAGCGATCGCCGCGCTTGACGAAATACATCGGCACGTCGAGGGCATAGTCGACCCAGCGCTCGAACCCCATGCCCGACTCGAACGCCCAGGGCAGCATGCCGGTGCGGTCGGGGTCGGTGTCGAGCCAGATCCGCGAGCGGAAGGAGAGCAAGCCGTTGGGCTTGCCCTCGGTGAACGGCGAATTGGCGAACATCGCGGTCGCGACCGGCTGCAGCGCGAGCCCGACGCGCAGCTTCTCAACCATGTCGGCTTCGGAAGAGAAATCGAGGTTCGCCTGCACCGTGCAGGTGCGGTACATCATGTCGAGGCCGTGGCCGCCGACCTTGGGCATATAGGCGGTCATGATGTGATAGCGGCCCTTCGGCATGACCGGCATCTCGGCACGCGACCATTTCGGCGTCATGCCCATGCCCAGAAAGGAGATCCCGAGCGGCTGAGCCACTTCGCGCAGCTGGGCGAGATGCGCCATCAGCTCGGTGGAGGTCTCGTGCACGGTCTCGACCGCGGCGCCCGACAGCTCGAACTGCCCGCCGGGCTCCAGCGTGATGGCGCCGCCGCCGGTCACGTCGAAAAGCCCGATGATGTTTCCGGCTTCGACGATCGGTTCCCAGCCGAGCAGCATCTGCATGCCCTCGAGCAGTGCGCGGATGCTGCGCGCGCCGTCATACGGGACCGGCGCGTGCCGGTCCTTGGTGAAGGCGAATTTCTCGTGCTCGGTTCCAACCCGGAATGCCGCCTTCGGCTTGACGCCTTGTTCGAGCCAGCGGACGAGATCGTCGCGCGTCTCGACCGGCGTCATGTCGACCTGATCACGAGCCATGCAGGGGTTCCGGCCCAAAAAGGGCCGCGACCTTACACGGCGGTCCGGCAAAGCGGAAGACAGACGCAAGGACGACAGACGATCCGGTCTGTCGTCCGTAATCCGTTGTCCGGCTCAGGCCGCCGCGCGTTTGGTCCCGGGCGCGAAGCGGCGATAAAAGCTCTCGCCCTTGCCGGCCATTTCGACGAGCAGCTTCGCGGGCTTGAACCGGGCGCCGTATTTCTTCTCCAACGCCTTGCAGAGCTCGACGAATTTCTTCGCCCCCATCATGTCGATCCACGACAACGGGCCGCCCGTATAGGGAGCAAAGCCGAAGCCCAGAATGGCGCCGACGTCGGCTTCGCGCACGTCGGTCAAGACCCCCTCCTCGAAGCAGCGTGCCGTCTCCAGCGCCTGGATCGCCAGCAGCCGGTGCTTGAGCTCCGGCACGTCGATCGCGTCGGGATCGAGCTTGTGCGGCTGCAGCTCGGCAAGGCCCGGCCACAGGCGCTTGGGCCCCTTCTCGGGATAATCGTAGAAGCCCTTGCGGTTCTTGCGCCCGAACCGGCCGCGCTTCTCGACCATCGCCTCGAGCAGCGCCTTCTGGCGCACATCGATCGCCTTCTCCCCGAGATCGGCTTCCGTCGCCTTGAGGATCTTCCACGCGAGATCGACCGCGACCTCATCGTTGAGCGACAATGGCCCGACCGGCATGCCGGCCATGCGCCCGACATTCTCGATCATGGCCGCCGGCACGCCTTCCGTGAGCATCAGATGCCCTTCGCGGATGTAGGTGCCGACCACGCGCGAGGTGAAGAACCCGCGCGAATCGTTGACCACGATCGGCGTCTTGCGGATCGCCCGCACGTAGTCGAGCGCCACCGCGAGCGCCTCCTCGCCGGTCTTTTTGCCCAGAATGATCTCGACCAGCATCATCTTCTCGACCGGCGAGAAGAAATGAATGCCGACGAACTGCGCGGGGCGCTTGGATTCCTTGGCGAGCGAGGTGATCGGCAAGGTCGACGTGTTGGACCCGAACACCACGCCCGCACCCATCACCGCCTCGGACCGGGCGATGGTCTCGGCCTTGACCGCGCGGTCCTCGAACACGGCCTCGACCACGAGATCGCAACCGGCGAGCTCGCCGTAATCGGCGGTCGGCTTGATGCGGGAAAGCAGCGCGTCGCGATCGGCGGCGCTGAGGCGGCCCTTGGCGACCTGATCGCCGATCAGCTTCTCGGAATAAGCCTTGCCTTTGTCAGCACTCGGCTGATCGCGATCGATCAGCACCACCTCGATGCCGGCCTGGGCGGTCACATAGGCGATCCCAGCGCCCATGAAGCCCGCGCCGATGACGCCGACGCGATTGAGCTTGGTGGGCCGCACGTGCGCCGGCCGCCGCGCTCCCTTGTTGAGCTCCTGCATCGACAGAAAGAGGGAACGGATCATCGCCGCGGCCTCGGGCGAGCGTAGGATTTTCGCGAAATAGCGCGACTCGACGCGCAGCGCCGCGTCCATCGGAAGCTGCAGGCCCTCGTAGACGCACTGCAGGACGGCGCGTGCCGCAGGGTAATTGTCGTAGGTCTCGCGACGATAAATGGCATTCGCGGCCGGGAACGTCATCATCCCGGCCTTGGAGAACACCGGCCCGCCCGGCAGCCGGAAGCCCTCAACGTCCCACGGCGCCTTGGCCTTGCCGCCGGCCTTGATCCAGTCCTTGGCGGCCTTGATGAGATCAGCGGCGGGTACGACCGCGTCGACGAGCTTCATCGATTTGGCGCGATCGAGCCGGATCTGGTCGCCCTTGAGCAGGATCTGCAACGCGTCCGCCGGCGGCACCATGCGAGAAATGCGCTGCGTGCCGCCACCGCCCGGGAACAGCCCGACCTTGATCTCGGGAAGCCCGACGCGGGTCTTGGGATTGTCCGCCGCGACCCGGTAGTGACAGGCGAGGCAAAGCTCGAACCCCCCACCGAGCGCGGTGCCGTTGATGGCGGCGGCCCACGGCTTGCCGCAGGTTTCGAGCCGTCGGAACAAGAGCGAGAGGTTGCGAACCTGCTCGAACAGCCGCGCGGTCGCCGCCTCCTCGCCGTCGCGCTTGGCGACTTCGCTGAAAACCTGGTTCAGCGATTCCAAGAAGCTCAAATCGGCGCCGGCGCTGAAGCTGTCCTTGCCCGAGGTGACGACCGCGCCTTTGATGCCGGCATCGCTCTTGACCCGCTCGATGACGGCATCGAGCTCCTGACCGACCTTGGCGTCGATGACGTTCATCGAGCGGCCGGGCATGTCCCAGGTGACGAGCGCGATGCCGTCGGCGTCGACGTCGAACTTGAAATTGGTGAAGGACATCGTGAACTCTCCTCGCGTTCGATTGGCTGACCGCATCCCTGCCCGCTGCGCGGGCCAAGTCGGGATGGCGGCGTTGAATTTTCAAACCCGCTCGATGATCGTTGCCGTGCCCATGCCGGCGCCGATGCACAGCGTCACCAGCGCGGTCGCGAGATCCCGGCGCTCGAGCTCGTCGAGCACGGTGCCGAGGATCATGGCGCCGGTGGCTCCGAGCGGATGCCCCATGGCGATGGCGCCGCCGTTGACGTTGACTTTTTCGGCGTCGAGATCGAACGCCTGCATGTAGCGCAGCACCACGGACGCGAACGCCTCGTTGATCTCCATCAGGTCGATGTCGGCGAGCGTCATGCCGGCTTTCTTGAGAAGCTTCTTGGTCACGTCGACCGGCCCGGTGAGCATGATGCCCGGTTCCGAGCCGATGTTGGCGAACGCCTTGATCCGCGCGCGGGGCTCGATCCCGGCGCGCCGGCCCGCCCGCTTGCTGCCGATCAGCACTGCGGCGGCACCGTCGACGATGCCGGAGGAATTGCCGGCATGATGCACGTGAGTAACCGTCTCGACGTCGGGATGCGCTTGCGTCGCCACGGCGTCGAAGCCGCCGAGCTCGCCGATCTGTACGAACGCGGGCTGCAGCTGCGCCAGCGACTGCATGGTGGTCGACGGCCGCATGTGCTCGTCCTTGGCGAGAATGGTCAGCCCGTTGACGTCCCTGACCGGCGCGACCGAGTGCTTGAACCGGCCTTCGTCCCAGGCCTGCGCCGCGCGCTTCTGGCTCTCGACCGCATAGGCGTCGACGTCGTCGCGCGAGAATCCGTATTTGGTCGCGATCAGGTCCGCGGAAATCCCCTGCGGCATGAAATAGGCGGGAATCGCCAGCGACGGATCCATCGGCCACGCCCCGCCGGCAGCGCCGATGCCGACCCGGCTCATGGATTCCACCCCGCCGCCGATGGTCATGTCGTGCTGGCCCGCCATGACCTGCGCGGAAGCGAAATTGATCGCGTCGAGCCCGGAGGCGCAGAACCGGTTGATCTGGACGCCCGGAACGCTGTCGCCGAAGCCGGCGTGCAGCGCGGCCGCGCGGGCGATGTCGCCGCCGGCCTCGCCGACCGGATCGACGCAGCCGAGCACCACGTCTTCGACGAGCGTGGTGTCGAGACCGTTGCGGTCGCGGATCGCGGCGAGCGCCTGGCTGGCGAGATTGAGCGCGGTGACTTCGTGCAGCGAGCCGTCGGCCTTGCCGCGGCCGCGCGGGGTGCGGACGTGGTCATAGATGAATGCATCGGCCATTTGCTTCCTCCACAGCGACGAGCGTCGCGGTTGCTTTCCGGATCGACAAAATCGGCTTCCCGGCAGGCTAGCACGCCCCGAAGCCCGCGGCTCGGGTCAGAATGCCTCGGCCGGCAGGGCCATCGTGCTCGCGGCGCCGGATTGGATGCGGGCAAGCTGCGCGGCGGTCTCCGGCAGCATGCGGTCCATGTAGAAACGTGCGGTGACAAGCTTGGCATCGAGGCGCTGCGCCGCGCCGTCGGCGCCCGCGGCCAGCTTTTGCTGCGCCGCCGCGACCATGCGTACCCACATATAGCCCAGCACGACGAGGCCGAAGAGATGCATGTAGTCGGTTGCACCGGCTCCGGCGTTATCGGGGTTGCTCAATGCGTTCTGCATGAACCACATCGTCGCCTGCTGCAGATGGTCCAAGGATTTGCCGAGCGGACCGAGGTAAGGCTGCAAAGCCTGGTCTTCCGCGTGCTCGTCGAGAAAGCCCTTTATCTCGGTGAAGAACGCCATGACGGCGCGGCCGCCGTCCTTGCCGAGCTTGCGTGCTACCAGATCGAGCGCCTGAATCCCGTTCGCGCCCTCGTAGATCATGGCGATGCGCGCGTCGCGCACGAATTGCTCCATGCCGGATTCCCGGATGTAGCCGTGGCCTCCGAACATCTGCTGTGCCATCACCGCGTTGGCGAAGCCGGTATCGGTGAGCACGCCTTTGATGACCGGCGTCATCAGGCCCATGTGGTCGTCCGCGGCTCGCCGTGCCGCGTCGTCCTCGGCGCGATGGACGACGTCGGCCTGGAGCGCGGTCCAAATGACGAAAGCCCTGGCAGCTTCGTTGAAGGACCGGATGCTCAACAGGGTGCGGCGAACGTCGGGGTGAACGATGATCGGGTCCGCGGCCTTGTCGGGGAATTTCGGCCCGCTCAAGGCGCGACCCTGCAGGCGTTCCTTGGCATAGGCGGCAGCGTTCTGATAGGCGACCTCGGATTGCGCCAGCCCCTGCACGCCGACGCCAAGGCGGGCGCCGTTCATCATCGTGAACATGGCATTGAGCCCGCGATTGGCCTCGCCGACGAGCCAGCCGGTCGCGCCGTCGTAATTCATGACGCAGGTCGAATTGCCGTGGATGCCCATCTTCTCCTCGATCGAGCCGCAGGAGACGCCGTTGCGCTTGCCGGGCGTGCCGTCGGGATTCGGCAAGAACTTCGGCACGACGAACAGCGAGATGCCCTTGACGCCCGCGGGCGCGCCCTCGATCCGCGCCAGCACGAGATGCACGATGTTCTCCGCCAAATCGTGCTCGCCGGCGGAGATGAAGATTTTGGTGCCGGTGATCCGATACGAGCCGTCCTTTTGGGGAACCGCCTTGCTGCGCAATTGCCCGAGATCGGTGCCGCAATGCGCCTCGGTGAGATTCATCGTGCCGGTCCATTTTCCAGCGATCATGGGCGGCAGATAAATCGCCTTCTGCTCCGGCGAGCCATGCACGTAGAGCGCGGAGATCGCGCCCTGGGTGAGCAGGGAATACATCGCAAACGCCATATTGGCGGAGCACAGGAACTCGTTGACGATCTCGGTCATGACCGCCGGCAGCCCCTGGCCGCCGAACTCGACGGGCGCCGAAATGCCCACCCAGCCGCCGTCGGTGAGCTGCCGGTAGGCCTCCTTGAACCCCTTGGGCGTCGTGACGCTGGCATCGTCGTGACGCGAGCAGCCCTCGGCGTCACCGACAGGATTGAGCGGGCTCAACACCTCTTCGCAGAACTTCGCCGCTTCCCCGAGGATCGCCTCGACGAGATCGGGCGAAGCTTCCGCGAACCCCGGCAGATTGTTGTAGCGCTCGATATGAAAGACGTCGTTCAAGAGGAACAGCACGTCCTCGACGGGTGCCTTATAGGCCGGCATGGGATGCTCCTATCTTCGGGTGCGCTTGCCCGGTCAATGCGGCCGGGCGCCGGGCATTCACGTTCGGGCCTGTCCGCGCGCGGCCAGCATGGTTTCGACCGCCTTGCCGGCACGGCTGAGCTCGACAATGGCCCGCTCGATCTCCGACTTCTGGCGCCGCAGCCGGCCGAGCTGTTCCTCGAACTTGCCCAGCGCGACCCGCAGCTGCGTCACCTGGCCGTCGCCGAGATCGTAGAGATCCAGCATCTGCCGGACTTCCTCGAGCGAGAAGCCGACCGCCTTGCCCATCAGCACGTATTTGAGTCGCGCACGGTCACGCCGGCTGTAGAGCCGCCCCTGCCCGTTGCGGCCGGGCGCGATCAATCCCTTCTCCTCGTAGAAGCGCAGGGTGCGGGCGCTGATGCCGAATTCCTTTGTCAACTCCCGGATCGTGAAGATTTCCCGCCCTGCCGCGCCGGCATCGAAGCTGGCAGCGAGATCGGGAATGGCGGGCCTGGAATTACGGCCGGACCGGCGGTCGGAATTGAGTTCGGGCTTCACGGGGCCTGCTCGCGGCGTTCCACGGGCCGGCGGTTTGCCGACCCTGGGCGGCATATACATAACGTTTACGTAAACGTAAAGCCCCTCCCCGACATTTTTCCGCGGCCCGGGCGGCGGCAGCGAAGCGGTTTTGACCTAGGTCAAGGTGCCCCGCGCACCCATGCGCTACTTTGAACATCGTTCCTATCAGGAGGATTTCACATGGCCGCGCCTGCTCAACGCTGGCCGATCGTGCGCACGCTGAGGCGCTGGTATCGGAATTGGAGCGCGGCACGCGAGGGCGCCTTCGGGCTGCAATGCGCCGGCGTCGCCGAGGTGCAGCGCATCGCCCAGGACCTCGGACTGTCGAGCTTCGAACTGCAAGAACTCGTGCGCCATCCCGACGAACGCGAGCTATTGGCCCAGCGCATGGCGCTCCTGCATCTCGAACCGACCGCATTCGCCCGGTCGGAACCGGCGACGTTGCGAGATCTGCAACGGGTCTGCAGCCTGTGCAATGTCCGCGGGCGTTGCGCGGGCGACCTGGAGGAGCAGGGACGTGATCCGGCCTGGCAGGAATGGCGGGACTATTGCCCCAATGCCACGACGCTGAGCGCGCTCGCCGCCCTGCAGGTCTGCTCGGAAGCCCGGCAAATCAATTAACCGTTTGGCGATCGCGCGTCGCCGGACCCCGAGCTTTCTAGCGCTGGGCTGACGCCGCGTTTGTGCCCGGATACCCGTGAAGACGCTCGGAGACCGAGCGGGGCGTTGCGGGCATCGGCGTTCGCGGCTGCCGCCGGCTGCCGGCAACGAAAGATCCTGCAACCTTCGAGCGCAGCCATGGGTCGAGCGCGCCCGCGCATGCTTTGCGCGTTCGGCTCGACCAGCAGCACGGGTCACGCCGGGCGCGTTGATTTCCGCACGCGGAGCATCTCCTCGACCAGGAGCCGGACGCGCCATATCGAGAAGCGAAATTCTCGAAACGAAGCATTTGTTAACCGCATGTTTACCCTGACACGGAAAAGTCGTGCCTGAGGACAAGGGGCCGAGCCAGCTTCAACCTGTTGTTTACCGGCGCCGGATCCACCGGGCATTCGCCCTGCTCCTCCTGTCGCGACGACAGTGCGGGTGCGAGCATGACATCAGGCGCCGCGTGGAACACGCGACCATTTCGGCCGGAAACGCTGGAGGCGGCGCGGGAGGCGGCTCGCCGGTCCGGACTGTCGCTGGCGGAATGGCTCAACTCCGCGATCCTCGACACGGCGGCCGATGCCGGGGTTCGCGCCGGCCGCCGCGGACTAGACGCGGACGACTTTGGTTCCGAAGACGATGCCCTCGCGGTCCTGGGCGAACGCCTCGACGCACTTGCCCTTCGCATCGATCGGCTGATCAAACGCGGCAACGAGCCCGAGCCGTGGCGCCCCGGCGGCACGTCGAGCCGCCCGGCCCCGGAGATCAGAACGTCGTTGCGCGCCATCGAGGCTCGGCTCGCCGCGATCGTTCGCGAGCTCGTTCCGCAAAGCCAGGCCGCGACCCAGCGGCTCGCCGACGTGATCCGGGATCTCAATTCCAGGCTCGACCGGCTGGGGGCGATTGCGCCGGCATCCGCCGACATCCCACCCCATGGCGCCGCGGTCGACCGGGCGCTTGACCTGCCCGACGAGCCGCGGGTGAAGCCTCGCGACCCGGCGGCGGGACTGAGCAACGTCCTTGCGGAAATCTCCGCGCGCCAACGCGAGCTCGATGCGGAAATCGTCGGTGCCCAGGACTTCTCGCGGCTCGAGCAGCAGCTGCGCCATATCACCGAGCAGATCGAGACGCTGCGCAGCCCTGCCGACGCGTCCGACGCCGCCGCAGCCTGGGGCGGCGATCACCCTGCCTTCGAGCGGATCGAGAGCAAGATCCTCGCGCTGGCGCAAAAACTCGATGCGTCCGACGCTCGCCTCGACAGCCTCGGGGCAATCGAGCGGAGCATGGCCGACCTGATGTTCCAGCTCAAAGAGACCCGTGCGGCTGCCGTCGGGGAAGCAGAGCGCGCCGCGAGGGCCGTCGCCGGCGAGATGCTCGCGGATTCCGGCGCAACGGGAATCGAGACCGGCGCGCTCAAGCAGGAGCTTGCCGAGTTCCGGACGAGCCAGGCCGAAATCGATCATCGCACCGAGGATGCGCTCGAGGCGGTCCACGACACCCTGGGGCGTCTGGTCGACCGGCTCGCCAGTATCGAGACCGGCGTTCGCGCCGGGGCGCGGACCTCGGCCGAACCGCAAGAAACTCGGGTTCTGTCAGGCTCACGGTCCGGTTCGGTCGCGCCGCCGGCGAACCCCCTCGCCCCCAAGCTGGCGCCCGAGCAGGCGTCGATCGATTGCGATTTGCCGGCGGATTACCCGCTCGAGCCCGGGTCCGGAGCCCCGCGCGGACGCACCGCGTCGTCCGCCGCCACGCGGATCGCCGCCTCCGAAGCGGTTCTGACGAACCCGGCACCCGCAGAACCGGCCGCAAAGGCCAACTTCATCGCCGCCGCCCGGCGCGCCGCCCAGGCCGCTGCCGCCGAAAGCACGGATCCGGCTGACCCGGCAGGGGGGCGGTCGCAAGCCGCCGGCGGAATCGCCGCGGCAGTGGCAAATCGCCGACGCCCCCTGATGATTGCCGCAGGCGTGCTCCTGTTCGGGGCTGGAAGCTTGCACGCCGTCGTCAACGGCCATCTCCTGCCGCTCCCAAGCCTGAAGGATTCCGTTCGTACCGAGGCGCCCCGTTTGGCTTCCGAGGAAACCCAGTCTGCGGCCGCCATCACGAAGCCGGCGGCCACGCCCGCTCCCAGCGAATCGCGCGCCGTGCTCGCACCCGATCCGGTCGTGCCGGCGAGCGGACCGACCGCTGCTCGCCACTCCTCGAGCGCCACGGGCGACGAGTTTCTGCTCTCGCCGGTGCCGGACCGCAGCGTGCTGCCGGCGGCGGATCAGCGCGTCCTTCCCGGGCCGGCCCCAACCCCCGCCATGCGAACCGGCGAGGTCACCGGCTCGCTCCCTCCCCCGCAGGCCGATGCGGCCTCACTCGCGAGCCCTCGCGCACCCGAGGCGGCCGAAACGCTGCCGAACGCGATCGGGAACGCGGCATTGCGCTCGGCGGCGCTCGCCGGCAATGCCGCGGCGGAATACGAGATCGGCGTGCGGTTCATCGAGGGCCGCGGCGTGCCCCAAAACTCCGAGGAGGCGGCGCATTGGCTCGCGCGCGCAGCGGATCACGGGCTTGCTCCCGCGCAATACCGTCTCGGCAGCCTCTATGAAAAAGGCCAGGGCGTGAAAAAGGACCTGATGGAGGCACGCCGCCTTTACGTGGCCGCCGCGCAGCAGGGCAATGCCAAAGCCATGCACAATCTCGCCGTGCTCTACGCGGTCGGCCTGGAAGGCAGCCCGGATTACAGAAGCGCGTCGGAATGGTTCCAAAAGGCTGCCGATCACGGCGTCGCCGACAGCCAGTACAATCTCGGAATCCTGTACGCGCGCGGAGTCGGGGTCGAGCCAAATCTCGCGGAATCCTACAAGTGGTTCGCGCTCGCCGCCCAACAGGGCGACAAGGACGCCGGCAAGAAACGCGACGAAGTCGCGGCACGGCTCGACCCGCAAGCTCTGGTCGCGGCGCGGCTCGCCGTGCAGACCTGGACCGCCGATCCCGAGCCGGACAGAGCGACCAGGGTCGAGGCGCCGGGCGCCGAGAAGGACCGCGCGCTCCCGATCGCTCCCTCGGCGAAATCGAAGCCCGGACGCCGGACCGGAGTTTCCGGATCCGTCTGAGCGGCGCGGCCGCGACCGGCGCCGGCCGAAAAGCTCGTTGCGGGGGATTTGCTTGCAAGCATCAAGCTGCTAGGGCTGCGGTTCGACACGATCGGTCTCACATCCATCGGCCATTGCCGGTCGACAGCGGCGGCAAGGGCTGCCAACCACTCGAGTATCGAATTCGCGGATTGCGAGCCGTCCGCCGGACCCTCACGACCCCGCGAAGCCGGTACGCTTCCGGCGGAAAAACCCGTGGAGATCTACCTTCCGATCGCCGACTTGCCGGTCAACGTGTTCCTGCTGTTCGCGATGGGAATCGCGGTCGGCTTCATCTCCGGCATGTTCGGCATCGGCGGCGGGTTCCTGATGACCCCGCTCCTGATCTTCGTCGGCATCTCGCCGGCGGTAGCGGTCGCGAGCGTCGCCAGCCACATTGCGGCTTCGTCCTTCTCCGGCGTGATCGCCTATTGGCGCCGGCGCGCGCTGGATTTCGCCTTGGCCTCGATGCTGCTGATCGGAGGCATCCTGGGCACCATGACGGGGGTGTGGCTGTTCTCGATCCTGCGCACCGTCGGGCAGCTCGACCTCACGATCGGGCTGTCCTACCTCACGCTGCTCAGCGCAGTCGGGTCGACGATGATCGTCGAGGGGCTGCGCGCGATCGCGCGGGCGCGCAGCGGCAAGCCGGCCGACGTCCGCCGCCCCGGAAGCCACACCTGGATCCACGGCCTGCCCATCAAGGTGCGCTTCAAGCAGTCGAAGATCTACGTATCGGTGATTCCGCTGTGGGTGATCGGCTTCGGCATCGGCTTCATCGGCGCCATCATGGGCATCGGCGGCGGCTTCCTGCTGGTTCCGGCGCTCATCTATCTGATGCGAGTGCCGACCGGGGTGGTGATCGGCACCTCCATGATCCTCACCCTCGTCACCATGGCGGGGGCGACGGTGATGCATGCCGGCACCAACCATCTGGTCGACGTCGTGCTCGCCCTGATCCTGATGGTGGGCGGAGTGATCGGTGCGCAGTTCGGGGCGCGGGCCGGGCAGAAGATCCGCGGCGAGCAGCTACGACTGCTGCTCGGCATTCTCGTGCTGCTGGTGGGCCTGCGGTTCGCGTTCGACCTCGTGCTGCAACCGGACGAGTTGTTCTCACTGCGTCCGGTCGAGGGCGGGCAATGACGTTTGGGCGCCTCATCCCATTGGCGGCGGTTTTGGCCGCGCTCGCGGCGGCGGCTCCCGCCCACGCGGAGCGGCTGGTGGTCTCGCTCTCCGCCCACCGCGTGTTGATCAATTCGAGCTTTACCGGAGCCGAGCCGGTGCTGTTCGGCGTGATCGAGCGCGATGCCGCATCGGTGACCCGGCGCAGCGGGTACGACGTCGTCGTGACGGTGATCGGGCCGCGACAGGAAGTCGTCACCCGGCAGAAGCAGCGGGTGCTCGGGGTCTGGGTGAATGCGCGATCGCGGACGTTCCTGGACGCCCCGGCGTATCTGGCGGTGCTGTCGAACCGGTCGTTGGCGGCAATCGCAAGCGCCGACGCGCTGCAGCGATTGCAGATCGGGGTCGCGCGGACGCCGATGGCTTCCGATGCGGCGGACGACCCGGCAACCGACGCGTTTCGCGCGGCTTTCCTGCGACTCAATCGGGAGCACGGGCTTTACCGCGAGGAGGCGAACGCGATCACCTTTCTGACCCCCGATCTGTTTCGTGCCGCCATCGAGCTGCCGGCCAATGCTCCCATCGGCAATTATGAAGTGGACGTGAAGCTGTTCGCCGACGGCGCCCTGCTGACGCGCCAGACGTCGGCGATCGAGATCGTGAAGGTCGGGTTCGAGCAGTTCGTCGCCAGCGCCGCGCGCGAGCACGGGCTCGCCTACGGGCTCGCCACCGCCACCTTGGCGCTCTTGACCGGCTGGGCCGGCTCGATCGTGTTCCGCCGGGATTGAGCTCGCCCCGGCTTTTTCGCCAATTCCGCGCAAAACCGCGCAAATCTGGAGGTAATTTTGGAAAAATTTCTCGCCGGCGCAACGGCTTAACCCCATTCAATCCGCAGAAATACACTTTGTAGATGAGGGAAATTTGATTGCAATTTATGCATGTATATGAGCCCTAATTCGGCCGTAAGGGCACATTCTTGACATGTCCGTCATGCCCAATGACCGGACTTTGCCTCTGCCGACCGCCTCGTCCGGAAGGTGCCATGAGCGGTCATTGCGGGCCTAGGAATGGGCCGGTGCACGATGGTTGAACTCCGCAGCATGGAGCTTCACGAAGTCGCGCATATTTGTCGGTGCTTCGCCGATGAGCTTGTACATGGTGTCCGTCATGCGGTCGTAACGCCCCTGCCTGGTCAACTCGGCCATAGCTGAGAGGTGCTTGACCACGTGCTCAGGAAACCCCGCCTGCCGAAGACCGTCGCTCCACGCCGGGAGCTGAACGTCGCGATATCGGATGGGCCTGCCGAGCGCTTCGGAGAAGACGCGCGCATAGTGGTCCAGATCGGCCGATTCCGGCCCCGTGAGATCGTAGATTTGTCCGATATGCGATGTGGGGTCGTCGAGAATCACCGCTACCACACGCGCCACGTCGAACGCCGAGATCGGCGAGGTCTTGCCGCCGCCCATCGGCAGCGCCAACTCGTCGGAGGCCCGCACGCCGGGGGCGGCGAGTTGAAGAAAGAAACCCTCGAGGAAGACTGTCGGCCTCACCGTGACGACCGGCAGTCCCGACCAGGACAGAGCCTGCTCCGACAGCCAGTGCAGCTTATGCTGGGGGCTGTCGGTGGTCTCACTGATGCTCATCTGAGTGACCGTCATCTGCGACATGTTCACGAAAGCTTCGACGCCGTGATGGCGCGCCACTGCGGCGGTGTTGATCGTAGCTTCCAGGTAGGCCGGCGAGACAGACATTCCGAAATAGATGCGCCAGCAACCTTCGATGGCCCGGTGCGTCGAGGCGAGGTCAGTCAGGTCGCCCTTTACGACCTCTGCGCCGAGCCGCCGCAGCGCTTCGGCGCGCTTGTCCTCACGCCGAACCAAGGCGCGCACCTTGTGCCCCCTTGCGAGCAGGAGTTCGGTGAGGCTGCGGCCAATGCCGCCCACAGCACCGGCTGCACCAGTGACGAGGACAGGGTTGTCGTAACTATGTTTCGTCGTCATGTCGCTGACCTTGGGTTACGTTGCGCATCGCCGATAAGGCCGATGGACTCGGGCGGCCTGGGCGCCTCCGAAGGCCGCAGACAGCGCATCGTATCGGCTTGGGCCAGCGCTCCGAAAGGGGTCTAATGTCCGCTGTGGTCCAATCGCGTCGATTTCCCGATGTCCGCGCTGCGTCCCCTCATGCCCCAAGAGCGGCGACAAAGCGGACATTGCGGGACTTCGCATTCGTGCCAAAAGCAGACGTGGCACCGCTATTCAATCACCTCGTGCGGTGTTGAGATCGATTTCGGCGTGGGTGATCGCCTCGGCCAAGCCGATTTTTTCCGGCTTGCTACAAGCCCGAGCGCGCTCTCGAAGCAGTGTGGACCATCCGGCAACGAACAGTTGCCCGGGCTTGGTGCCGATGCGTCGAGCCGGGTGTCGACAGCCTCACGTCAAGACAGCCATCGAAGCTCCGCGAAATCCCGTTTTCCTGGCCACCGGTGGTGCGGGTGTTGGCCGTATAGAGGACTTTAGCGGAGTCTCATGGGGCGCTCCGGAACACGACTAAGCTTGGGCGATGTCGATAACAGCCTCGGCAAAAGCTTGGGGCGCTTCCTGCGGCAGGTTGTGCCCGATGCCGCCCCTGATCAGCCGGTGCTCGTATTTGCCGGTGAACTTGTTGGCATAGGCGCTGGGCTCCAGGTGCGGCGCGCCATTGGCATCCCCCTCCATCGTGATGGTCGGCACGGTGATGACCGGGAATTCGGCAAGCCGCTTTTCCAACGCGTCGAACTTCGCCTCGCCCTCCGCGAGACCAAGCCGCCAACGGTAGTTGTGAATCGAGATGGCCACATGATCGGGATTGTCGAAGGCGGCCGCGCTGCGATCGAACGTGGCATCGTCGAACTGCCATTGCGGCGAGGCGGTTTTCCAGATCAGCTTGGAGAACTCGCGCCGGTATTTCTCATAGCCGAGCCGCCCGCGCTCGGTGGCAAAATAAAACTGATACCAATAATCGAACTCGGCTTTCGGCGGCGCAGGCATCTTGTTCGCCTCCTGGCTGCCGATCAAGTAGCCGCTCACCGACACTGTGGCCTTGGTCCGCTCCGGCCAAAGCGCGGAGACGATGTTGACGGTCCGCGCTCCCCAGTCGAAGCCCGCAAGAATTGCCTTGTCGATCTTGAGCGCGTCCATAAATGCGATCGTGTCCGATGCAACAGCAGACGGCTGGGCGTTTCGGACGGTGTCGTTTGCAAGAAATCGCGTGGCGCCGTAGCCGCGCAGATACGGCACGATCACGCGATAGCCCGCCGCAGCCAGCAGCGGCGTGACATCGACAAAACTGTGAATGTCGTAGGGCCAGCCATGCAGAAGAAGGACGGGCGGTCCGCTGGCCGGACCGGTTTCGGCGTAACCTACGTTCAGGACACCGGCATCGATTTGCTGCAGAGGACCGAACGAGGTGTGCGTTCCCGGCTTGATATCCGGCAGCTTCGGCTTGGCTGGCTGCGCCTCAGCCGACGTCAACAGACCGAGCTGAACGGCTGCCGCACCGGCGGCCGCGGTGCTGAAGAAGCGGCGGCGATCTTGGTCGATGGCTGCGGTTTTGCTGGCATCCATGGCTCCCTCCTTGGTGTCCAGCGTTCATCGGTACCCACTTGGCGCGATTGCAAGCGGCTGAAGCTAACAAAGCTAGCGCCCGTCCCCCTCAAGAAAGTGCTACTTGATGACCTCGAGCGGAAGGTCGCGTCACTCAGCCTGCACTTGGACCGGAGCCCCGTGCTGCTCGGCGGTCCCGGGGGCGATCACCAGGTACCGCCGCGGGCTTTTGTCCTCGCCGCGCACCAACTGACGGATCGGCCCGACCGCGTTGACGACGGCCGCGCCCGCCGGATTCGTCATGAAGCCTTGCAACGGCTGGAGCGCGCCGCCCCCGGTCGCCTCGCTCGCGAGCGCCAGCACGTAAGGCTTTCCCGGCTCGAGCCCGCTCACCGCGGCTTCCAGCACCTGCACCAGGCCCTGGTCGGACAGCGAGACGCTGGTGAGCTTTTTTGGCTCATTGCGGCCCGTTGCCGCGAGCCACAGTTGCGTCGACCGGCCGGCAAGCGCGAGTGGTTGCAGATTCTCTCTTCCAGCTTGGTCGGGCACGACCGGCATCGTTGTCATTGCCGCGTTGCCGCCCCCGCTTTCCGCGGGAATTGCGTTCGGCACGTAGACGAGCGCCTGCGGAGCCTGGCCGACCGGGCTCTCCGCGATCACCTTGTTGGCGAGCGTGTCGACCGCCGCGATCTTGTCCTCGTTCTCCAGGCCGACGTAGACGCGCGTGCCGTCCCCCGACGGCCAGATGCCGTGCGGCAGCTTGCCGGTCGGGATCGTTGCGACCTTGGAAAAGTCGTCCGTGCGAAACACCTGAATCTCGTTGAGCGCGCCCACGGTGACATAGGCGAACATGCCGTTGGCGTTGCGCACGATGTTGACGTGATTGGTGATCGGACCGGTATCGAGCGTTTTCAGGAGCGAGAAGGGCGGCTGCGCGTCGAAGACCTGGGTCTTGCCGGTGTCCTTCAAGGTGAACCAGACCTGCTTGCCGTCGGGCGTGGCGGCGATGTTCGGGCAGAACGGGCTCGCCTGCGCCACCTTGCCGACGATCTTATGGTCGGCAACGGTGATGACGGCGGTCTCGGGCGTGAAGGACGAGCAGACGTAGCCGTATTTCCCGTCGGGCGAGAAGATCGTCATGCCGGGGCCGTTGGCGACGACGATGCGGGTCTTTTCTTCGTAGGTCGTGCCGTCGAGCACCGCGACGTAATTTTCCCCGCGCACCACCACCCAGACTTCCCTGCCGTCCGGCGTGAAGAACGCCTCGTGCGGCGAGCGCCCGACGTAAGTTATGTGCTTTACGGTGTTGGCCGCAGTATCGATGAAATTCACGGCATTCGAGCCGATTGCGACCACGGCAATGGTGCGATGATCGGGCGAAAATCCCATGCCGTGCACCAGCAATTGGCCCTTGTAGAGTGGGCTCAAGTTCGCCGGCAGCGGATCGCCCAGGCGAATAACGCCGAGCAGCTTGTTGTCCACCGGATCGGTGACCGAAACTGTGTTTGAGAACTGCTCTGCCGAGTAGACGCGATCGCGATGGTTGATCGGAATATCGGGATCGGACGCAGCGCCGGGGACCTGTCCGGCGGAGGCATTTCGCACGGCCACGAGAGCTGTCACAGCTAGCAAGGCCGTCAAAATAGAGAGGCATCTCATGTCACGGCTCCTTGACCACGTAGGCGGGCGGACTGGATTTCGCATCGATCCGGTCCACAAACGGCACCTGGTCCGGCCAAGGCACGGACGGCGGCAACGGTTGGCCGACCGCCGACCGCATGGCCGCGATCTCGTCTTGCTGTGTAACGATGATCTCCTGGGCCAGCCGCCTGATCTGCGCGTTACGACCGTAACGAAGCACCGCGACTGCCATGTCGATCGCGCCTCGATGGTGCGGGACCATCATCGCGACGAAATCGGCGTCGACGTCGCCGGACGGCCGAATCCCCATGTCGATCATCATTTTCGTCATCGCCGCGACGTTCTCGGCGAGATACGGCGCCTCTGCGGCGGGTGCGGAACGAAAGGGCGTCGAGCAGATCGCGGCGATATAGCTCGCGAGTGACCGCGGCTCCCCCGAGCAGGCGACCAGCGATCCGGCGGCAAGGAAGGCGGCGAGCAACGCTGTTCGTGGACCGATCAGCGAACGACGTGGCGCGTGCGGAACGACGCCCCATGCGGGAATCATGACCCACCCATCGGTCCAGCGCCTATGCCGCTGCGAGCTGTTTTCGCGAACGCGCGGAACAGGCCGAGGTTCCGCTCGGAAACCTCGAAATCACGGGGCGCGCCCCGCGGGATAATCCGGCGGATGCGGGTCAAAATCGGCGGTCAGCGCGCCTCACCGCCGGGACAGCTTTGCCTGCAAAAGCAAAAGTACGGGTCGAGCCACCTCACCGCGCTCCGCCAATAACGGACCCTCGCGAAGCATGCGGCCAAGCCCTCGGTCGGCTAAAATCAGATCGCGTCCGCGTCTCGATCGCATTCCGCGACGTGCTGGCGCATCTTCGCGTTATCGACGCGGCGGGGTGTAGGGAAGGTCTGGCGCCGAGCAAAGCTGAACTGCGGGCGATGGCGGCAGAAGCCGTTGCACAGTTCCGCGGAGTCATCCGGCGCCTGCCGGCTGGGCCTCCCAATAATCAGGGCCCGGCGGGGCTCCACCTGCCGGGCCCATGCAATGATCGCTGCAGCGTAACCCCAGCGATCAGCCGCTCTTGCCTCAGTATCTCGCGACCACCGGCGCTTTGCCCTTGCCCCAATCAAATTTGTAATTCAGGCCAAACTTGATGATGTTCTTGGTGTCATGCACGCCGAAACTCTGGATGGCCGCGGCTGCGCTGGGGTAGGGGATCGAGTCGGACCCGTAGTTGATGTAGTCGTACTCGATCTTGGCGGTCCAGTTGTTCGTGAACGCATACTCCCAGCCGACGCCCAACAGCAGCCCCGCTCGCGTATCGTCGAAGCTCACACTGCAGGTCCCCCCACCGGGGCATGAATGAGTGGTGGGAAAGTCGTCGTGCCATTCCGTGTAGCGGAAGTCACCCCACGCCACACCGACCTTGCCGTACAGCAAGCTCCGACCCCACGCGTAGCCGAGACGCAGTGCGACATCGCCGTCCCAACGGTTGTTGGATTCGAAACGCGAGAACGTTCCGGGGTCGGCTTCATCCTCTCGGGCGCTAAAACTTCCCTTGATGCCGGACCACCAGATCTCGCCCTCGACCCCGACAACCCAATTGCCCGCGAATTGATAGTTGCACCCGACTTGACCGCCGGCCACGCCGCCACTGGTATCGTGGTTGAAGGGGCCGAATTCGGCTGGAAACCCTTCAATCTCGGTCGGGCCGGACGCAATGGCCGCGCCGAAGTCGTTCCTGTCCCTGCCCCAGCCGTATCCGCCATGGGCGCCGATATAGCATCCGGTCCAGGTGAACAGCGGCACCGGCGCCACCACCGGCGGGGCCTTATAGACAGGTCTCTGGCCGAGATCGGCGGCATCGGCTGGTGCGACGGCGACAAGCGCGACGCCGGCAACGCTGGCAAGTAGAAGTTTCTTCATTGCGATCCCCTTACTTGGAGTCTCTGGAACATTAGCACCAGAGCGATCGGGATACTGTGCTATAACTGCAACATTGCACGACAATCCGTGCTGTGGATCGCCGGGTGTGGGTTGCAAAAGGCCAATAATTTCAAGCGGCGCAGGCTAGGATAGCGTCCATCCGGCTTCGTCGGCGCAAGTCGGAATGACGGGTAGACAGCCGGCGGGTCGGGTCGCCTCGCCGCTCGCCGCAGATTCTAAATCGGGAGCCAGAAGTTTCCGGATGAGCCTTGGACTCGCTCGGGTAGTATATCGGCGTTACCGCTGGCGCTCGAAATGCGAAGCGACCCCGAAGAGCGAACCAACGGTGTGGTTTGCCAAATGCTCGGGGCCTATCCAGGAGATCCGGAGCAAGGATTACGTCACGGGCAAGGCCAGGATAGCCGCACATGCCGCATATGACATCAGCCGCGCGGAGGCCGGAAACAAGAAATCTAGTCCTGATAACGCACCCCGGAAGACAAGATTGGCGCGACTTTCAGGCGATAGGACAGGAAATCGCTCAGCAAGCGCCCGACATCTTCGGATATATTGTTTCTCCCAAAAAAGCCGCGGAGACGATCCCGAAAGACGCCTGGAGACGACGCTCGCTAATCGTCAGCTTTGGCCATATCGCGGAATTTGTTCCGCCGCGCGGCCGTGTCTTCCAGAACGCATTGATCCCCAAACAGGACGAATATCGGCTGTTCACGGCAGCCGGCGTGCGCACGCCGTTCACATCGGTATTTCGGACCGGCCGGCCGTTCGATCACTCCAGGCACAAGCCGCTGGTAGTGGCCAAGCCCACCAAGGTCGGATCCATGTCGCACGGCGATCAGGTCGTGCTCATGCGGCGCGAGAGGGTCGCGCACGTGGTTCCAGCGCGGTTCCCGCCCGAGCTCACGTCCGATGAAACTCCGATCATAATCCAGGACTTCGTCGATCCGGGCCTGAGAGCGCAGATATTCCGCGTGCTCGTGTTGTTCGGAGAAGCGCTGTTTTGCTACCGGGTGACCGCGGACGATGCTAGACCCGAGCTTGATGCTCCCGATGCCGAGCTCGAAATCGGGCGCGTCGCGTCCAACGCACCCGGGAGAGTGATCGAATTCGTCGCAGACCTTGAGGTGATCGAGTTTGCCAAGGCGGCGTCGCAAGCTATCCCATGGATCCCACTGCTGGGTTTCGACATCATTCGTGAGAACACGACGGGCGCCTTGTACGTGCTCGAATCCAATCCGGGCGGCAATACTTGGATCTTCTCTTCGCGTGCCGGAATTGAATCGCGCGCGATCGCGGGTGGGACGGAGCCGTTCAAGAATCAGTTCGGAGCTTGGAAGATCGCTGCAAACGCGCTTGTGCAAGCCACTCGCTATTATGCTGAGTGACAATCGTCACTTGATCCAGTCTATCGCTGCGCGGCCAACCTCCGGAAGCCGGAATGACGTCGAGCGAATGACATGGACCAAGCAGATATCTCCGGAGGCGCGCTAGAGTCTTGCCGCCGCTCGGGGGCGGCAAGCACAGAGGCCGCGTGCGGCGGCTCCGATGTCCCCTGGGGGTCATTCGCGACCGGGTCGAGCCAGCGGCAAGCCCGGCCACGTCCGCTATGCCCTGAAAGCGCAAGCAACAAAGATCCTAATGCCCCGCCACGACCACCAGGCCGGGCACCGGGACCGCGTTCTCGGTGCGCGGCGAGGCCGGAGCAAGTGCGAGCACCGACAGGCCCGCGGCTGCGAGCGCGGCGCGCACGTGGTCGGCGGAATGGGCGTAGCGCAATTTCTCGCCCAGCACGATCCCGGCGCCTGCGTGGGTCTCGGTCGTGAAGGCAAACAGGCCGCCTCCTTCGAGCACCCGGGCGGCGGCGCGGCACACCGGTTCGAGATCCGCGAGATAGACGAAGGCGTCGGCCGCGACGATGAGGTCGGCGGGCTCCCGCTCGCGCTCGAGCGCCTCGGTCAGATCGGCGAGGAGGAGACCGCGGTAGAGATTCTTGCGGCGCGCCTGCTCGATCATGGCGGGCGACAGATCGATCCCGAACATGGCGTCGCAACAATCCGCGAACGCCTCGCCCGCGAGCCCGGTCCCGCAACCCAGATCGAGCATGCGGCGAAATTTCGCCGGTAGCCCGCGCGCCGCTTGCACCTTCTCGACCGCTTCCCGCAATAGATGCGGCGCGCGATACGCGAGCTCCTCGACCAGCGCGCGGTCGTAGCGCAGCGCATATTGGTCGAACAGCGTGCGCACGTAGGCCGGCGGCATCGGCGCATTTTTCGCCTGGAGCCGCGCCAGGCGCAGCCCGGCCCCCTGCGCATCGCTCGCATCGAGCGCCCGCGCGCGGCGGAACGCCGCGACGGCGCCGCCGCGATCGCCGAGGCGCTCGCGGACGTCGGCCAGCGCGAACCAGGCGATCGAGAAACCTGGCACGCGTTCGAGCGCCTGCGCCAGCACGTCGGCAGCGGCCAAAAACTCGCCGCGCCGCTCGAGCTCGCGCGCGATTGCATACCGGCGATCGGCAATCAGGTCGCCGGACGAGACCGGCAGCGCGGCGAAGGCCGTCATCGCCGGCATGGGGTTCGAATTGGACAAATCCATACCTATGTGAACGGCCATGCGTCCCGAAGCGCTGTTGGTGCCCACGCCCGCCGGCCTCTATTGTCGGGCCGGCGGATTCTACATCGATCCGCTGCGCCCGGTCGACCGCGCGCTCGTCACCCATGCGCATGCCGACCACGCGCGGCCGGGGCACGCCCAAGTGCTCGCGACCGCCGAGACGCTGGATCTGATGCGGCTACGCTACGGCGAGAACTTCGCCGGCACCGCGCAGCCGATCGCCTACGGCGAAAAGCTCACGATCGACGGCGTCACCGTGAGCTTTCACCCGGCCGGGCACGTGCTCGGCTCCGCGCAGATTCTCATCGAGGCCGCGGGCACGCGCATCGTCGCCTCCGGCGATTACAAGAACGTCGCCGATCCGACCTGCGAGAAATTCGAGCTCGTGCCGTGCGACGCGTTCATCACCGAGGCGACGTTCGGCCTGCCGGTGTTTCGCCACGGCGATCCCACAGCCGAAATCGCCAAGCTGTTGCGCTCGGTCGCGCTGTTCCCCGAGCGCGCGCATCTCGTCGGCGTCTACGCGCTCGGCAAGGCGCAGCGCGTGCTCGCGCTGTTGCGGCAAGCCGGATACGACCGGCCGGTCTATCTGCACGGCACGCTCGATGCGTTCACCCTGTACTACGCGAGCCGCAGCATCGAGCTCGGCGACGTGCGGCCGGCCAGAGATGCCGGCAAGCCGGAGCTCGCCGGCGCCATCGCGCTCTGCCCGCCCTCCGCGCTGCGCGAGATTTGGAGCCGGCGCTTTCCCGATCCGGTCAGGGCGCTCGCGTCGGGCTGGATGCGGGTCCGCGCGCGGGCGCGCCAGGGCGGAATCGAGCTGCCACTGGTGATCTCCGATCACGCCGATTGGGACGGGCTGACCGCGACCATCGCGGCGACCGGCGCCGGCGAGATCTGGGTGACCCACGGCCAGGAGGATGCGCTGGTCCATTGGAGCGCGCAGCGCGGGCTTGCAGCCCGGGCGCTGCGGATCGAGGGCTACGGCGAGGCGGACGATGAAGCCGGCTGAGCCCGTCGGAAGCATGAACCGCTTCGCGCAATTGCTCGACCGGCTCGCCTACGAGCACGGCCGCAATGCCAAGCTGCGGCTCACGACCGAATATTTCCGCACCACGCCCGACCCGGAGCGCGGCTTCACGCTCGCGGCGCTGACCGACGCGCTGTCGTTCCCGCACGCCAAGCCCGGGATGATCCGCGCGCTCGCCGCCGAGCGCACCGATCCGGTGCTGTTCGAGCTCTCGCGCGATTACGTCGGCGATCTCTCGGAGACGGTCGCCCTGATGTGGCCGCGCCCGCCCGAAGCGGACGTGCCGGGCGATCCGCCGATGCTCTCCGACGTGGTCGAGAAACTCGCGATCCTCGGCAAGGCCGAGCTACCCGGACAATTGGCGCGCTGGCTCGACGCGCTCGACGAGACCGGACGCTGGGCGCTGTTGAAGCTCGTCACCGGCGGCCTGCGCATTGGCGTCTCCGCCCGGCTCGCCAAGACCGCGGTCGCCGCGCTCGGCGATCAGGATCCCGATGCGATCGAGCTGATCTGGCCCGGCCTCCGGCCGCCCTACACCGAGCTGTTCGCCTGGGTCGAGGGTTTTGGCAAAAAGCCGGTCGGGCGCGATCCCGCGCCGTTTCGCCCGGTCATGCTCGCGCACGCGCTCGAGGAGGCGGATCTCGCCCCGCTCGATCCCGAGGCCTACGTCGGCGAGTGGAAATGGGACGGCATCCGCGTCCAGGCGGCGGGCGGACGGCGCGAGGGCGGCGCGCGCGTGGCGCGGCTCTATTCGCGGACCGGCGAGGATATTTCCGGGAGCTTTCCCGATCTCGTGGAAGCGCTGCAATTCGACGGTGCCATCGACGGGGAATTGCTGATCGTGCGCGACGGCCGCGTCCAGTCGTTCAACATGCTGCAGCAGCGGCTCAACCGCAAAACCGTGACGCCGAAGCTCATGGCGGATTTTCCGGCGCATCTGCGCGCCTACGATCTCTTGGTCGAGGGCGGCGAGGATCTACGCGAAAGACCGTTTCTCGAACGGCGTGCCCGGCTCGAAGCGCTGGTGGAGCGGCTTGCCGCTCCCCGGATCGACCTCTCGCCGCTCGTCGAGTTCTCGAATTGGCAGGAGCTGGCCGCGGCGCGCAAAAATCCGGCGGCGTTCGGGGCCGGCGCCGACGCCGAGGCGGTCGAAGGCGTGATGCTGAAAGCATGCGAGGCCGCCTATGTGCCGGGGCGGCCGCGAGGCCCGTGGTGGAAATGGAAGCGCGGCCCGGCTCTCGTCGACGCGGTGCTGATGTACGCGCAGCGCGGCAGCGGCAAGCGCTCCTCGTTCTATTCCGATTACACGTTCGGGGTCTGGCGCAACGGGCCCGAGGGGGACGAGCTGGTGCCGGTCGGCAAGGCGTATTTCGGCTTCACCGACGAGGAGCTCTTGCAAATCGACCGCTTCGTACGGCGCAATACCGTCGATCGCTTCGGCCCGGTGCGCGAAGTGGTGCACGAGCCCGACAAGGGCCTCGTGCTGGAAATCGCGTTCGAGGGACTGCAGCGCTCGACCCGGCACAAGTCGGGGCTTGCCATGCGGTTTCCCCGCATCCATCGCCTGCGCTGGGACAAGCCGCCGGGCGAGGCCGATCGCCTCGAAACTTTGGAAAGAATGCTTGACTTGAAGACGGGAGCCACAACTGATGACCGCGCAGGATCCGGGCGCACCGCGCCCGCCGGATAGGCCGTCCGCAACCGGATCGGCACCCAGACCGACGGAGTCCGCCATGGCCAATCACGCCATCCGTTTTTTCGGCGGCCCGCCGCTGACGGTCGTCGTGCGACTGATCCTGCTGTCGATCCTGGTCGGCGTGGTGCTTCACGCCAGCGGGCTCGACCCCTGGAACATCCTCGACAGCATCCGGCGCTTCATTGTGAGCATCTGGGACATGGGATTCGACGCGGTGCGCTGGGTGTGGCGCTATTTCCTGCTCGGCGCCGTCATCGTCGTGCCGATCTGGCTGATCGTCCGCCTGGTGCGCGCGCCGAGCGAGCGCGGGTGAGCCTCACACCAAATCCGGTTGATCAGCTCTCGCCTGCGCGGCAACGCTCTCCCACCTCCCCTTGGAGGCTATCGGGTATGGCTCCCGGGCGAGCCGCAATCTCCTCCCTCTCCCCGCAGGGGAGAGGGATGGGGTGAGGGGGATCGGGCCGGCGTTAGATAAATTCAGATCGTCACCCCCTCACCCGATCCTCGCCTTCGGCGAGGACCGACCTCTCCCCGCCGGGGAGAGGTAAGAAGCGAATTAGCATCCGGATTTTCATATCATTGCTCCGGCCACGGCGCGGCCGTGCAGGCCGCGGCATCGGCGCCCACCGCCTCGGCGATATTCTGCAATCCGTCCCGGCGCAGCAATCGCGTCAGCTCGTCCTTGATGTCGCCGATCAGGCCGAGCCCGCGGAACACGAGCGCGCTATAGAGCTGGACCAGCGCGGCGCCGGCCCTGATCTTTGCCAAGGCCGCCGCCCCGGAATCGACGCCCCCCACCCCGATCAGCGGAAACGCGCGATCGGCCCGCACGTAGGTTTCGGCCAGCATGCGGGTGGCGAGCGCAAACAGCGGCCGGCCGGAGAGGCCGCCCTCCTCGGCAGCTGCGCGGTCGCGCAAGTGCCTCGGCCGGCCGACGGTGGTGTTGGAGACGATCATTCCGTCCACCCGGCGCGCACGCGCGACGGCGACCACGTCGTCGAGATTCTCGAGCGCCAGATCGGGGGCGATCTTGAGCAGGACCGGCATGCGCCGGCCGGCGGTGCTCCGCTCCCGCGCTTCCATCACCCTTGCGAGCAGCGCGTCGAGCGCGGATTTCTGCTGCAAGTCGCGCAGGCCCGGCGTGTTCGGGGACGACACGTTGATGGTGCAATAGCTCGCCAGGGCGGCAAACGCCTCGATCCCGGCGACGTAATCGGCCGCGCGGTCGAGCGTGTCCTTGTTGGCTCCGAGATTGACGCCGACGATGCCGGCGCCGGCGCCGCGGCCGGCAAGCCGACGGCGCACCGCATCGAACCCTTCGTTGTTGAAGCCCAAGCGATTGATGATCGCCTCGTCGGCTTCGAGCCGGAACAGCCGCGGCCGCGGATTGCCCGGCTGCGGCCGCGGCGTCACCGTGCCGACCTCGGCAAAGCCGAAGCCCAGGCGCAGCAGCGGGCCGAACACCAGCCCGTCCTTGTCGAGGCCCGCGGCGACGCCCAGCGGATTGGGAAATTTGAGCCCGAGCGCCTCGACCGCGAGCGCCGGCGGATCGGGGGCCGGCCACGCGGGCGTCAGCGGCAACGCGCGCATCACCAGCGCATGGGCATCCTCGGGATCGAGCGCCCGCAACAACGGCCGCGCGAGACGATCGAGCAATCCGATCACGCCCAAAGCTCCGGATGAAGGCGCGGGACCCTAGCGGGCCCGCATGGGGTCAGCAAGCTCGGGGGGTCGCGCGCGGGCCGCGACCGGCTCGGCACTCCATGGCCCGCTCGGAAATTCTCCCGCGGATTGCCGCTCCCTGCCGTTCCGCCGGGAAAATCCTTATAATCATCATCACGCGAGGCGAAGTGAAAGGGATGCGCCCATGAACGACAACGACGAGTTTGCCGCCGCGATGCTGGCCGCGGCCCTGGTTGAGATCCAGCGGGGAGCGGTCGAGCTCGAGCCAGATCCGATCGAAGCCGCCGCGATGATGTATTTCGATTGCCTCGATGCGATCCGCAGCGAACGCATCAAGCGCGTGGCGCGGACCAGGAGCTGAGCATCGTTCCCCGGACACGGCGCAACGCGCAGCGTTGTGCCGTCGATCCGGGGTCCAGGAAGATTCACTGGGTCCCGGTTCTGCAGCGCACCACACCGCAACATGCCGAGCATGATGAGCGGCGGAAGCCCGGTGTGCTGCGCTGCGCCCGGGACACGATGCTCGGGAGAGGGAGTCACGCCGAGCGGGCGAGCGCGCCGTCGATCAGCGCGACGGTGTTGTCGAGCCCGTAGATCGCCACGAACGAGCCGAAGCGCGGCCCCTTCTCCTCGCCGAACAGCACCTGGTAGAGCAGATTGAACCATTCGAGCGACACGCCCGGCTTGCCGTCCTTGGTCTTGATCTTGCCGGTACGGTCGAGGAACGGCTCGCGCCGCCCGACCTCGTAGACGACCTCCTGGATCCGCTCCGCTCCAGCGTCGGCGGGGAGCTGCGAGAGCGCGTCGCGCAGATCGAGCAGCGCCTTGCGCTCGGCCGCATTCGGCTCGCGGAATTTCTTGGCCGGCAGCACGAAATCGCGGAAGTAATGGATCGCGTAGGTGACGAGCGCGTCGAGCTTGGGATGGCTCCGCGGCGACACTCCGGGCCAGTAGCGGCCGACGAAACCCCACAGCGTCGCCGGGTCTTCGGCATTCGAGGCCGACACGAGTTTGAGCAGCATCGAGAACGCGATCGGGACCTCGGGTCGCGGCGGGTCGCCGGAATGGATGTGCCAGACCGGGTTCGACAGCTGCTGGCGAAGATCCTGGCGCTGATAGGCCTGGAGTTGCTGGTGATATTCGTCGACGTGGCGCGGGATCACGTCGAAATACAGGCGCTTGGCGGATTTCGGCTCGCGGTACATGAACAGCGACAGGCTCTCCGGCCCGGCGTAGCGCAGCCATTCCTCGATGGTGAGGCCGTTGCCCTTGGATTTCGAGATTTTTTGGCCCTGCTCGTCGAGAAACAGCTCGTAGGTGAAGCCCTCCGGCGGCGTTCCGCCCAGCGCCCGAGAAATCTCGCCGGAGAGCTTGATCGAGTCGATCAGGTCCTTGCCGGCCATCTCGTAATCGACGCCGAGCGCCAGCCAGCGCATGGCCCAGTCGGGCTTCCATTGCAGCTTGCAGCGCCCGCCGGTGACGGGCGTCGTCACCGCCTCTCCGGTTTCGGGGTCCTGGTAGGTGATGGTGCCGCGCGCGACGTCATGGGCGAGGACCGGTACCTGCAGCACCACGCCGGTGCGGGGAGAGATCGGCAGGAACGGCGAATAGCTCTGCGCGCGCTCCTCGCGCAGCGAGGGGAGCATGATGGCCATCACTTCCTCGTACCGTTCGAGTACGCGCAGCAGCGTCGCGTCGAAGCGGCCGGACGCATAGCATTCGCTCGCCGAATAGAATTCGTAATCGAAGCCGAATTGATCGAGAAAAACGCGCAGGCGGGCATTGTTGTGCTCGCCGAAGCTCGGATGCGTCCCGAACGGATCGGGGATGCGGGTGAGCGGCTTGCCGAGGTGCGTTTCGAGCATATCGCGGTTCGGCACGTTGTCGGGCACCTTGCGCAAGCCGTCCATGTCGTCGGAAAACGCGATCAGCCGGGTCTTCACCGCGTCGCCGGTGAGCACCCGGAAGGCGTGGCGGACCATGCTGGTGCGCGCGACTTCGCCGAACGTGCCGATATGCGGCAGGCCGGACGGGCCGTAGCCGGTCTCGAACACCACCGTATCCTTGGGATGCCGCTTGAGCCGCGTGACGACCTTGCGCGCTTCCTCGAACGGCCAAGCGGAGGAATGCTCGGCGGTCTCCCGCAGACTCGGCGCTTTCGTCTCGGCTTGCGACATCGATGCTCCCGGCAGAGGAAAGACGCGCCGTCCGTTCTCAGAACGGGCTGATGGGAAAATACCGCAGCCACAGGTCGGTGAAGCGGCCCTGCTCCCACAGCCGGAACAGCGCCCAGTTGAGCGCCAGGCGCAAGGTGTCGTTGCCGCGCTTGACCCCGATGCCGATCCCCTCGCCGAAATAGCGACTTTCCGTGAACGGACCGCCGACGAACTTGCAGCAATTCCCCGAGTCGGTGCCGTTGAGCCAGAACGCCAGCCCGATCCCATCGCCGAACAACAGGTCGACCTCGCGCCGGCGCAGCGCCTCGCGCGCCGCATCGGCATTGGGATAGGGGCGCGCCTCCGCCTCGGTGAAGAAGGTCTTGACGTAGGCTTCGTGCGCCGTCCCGGAAACCACCGCGATCTTCTTGCGCTCGAGCCGCTCCGGCGCCACGTCGGCGGGCCCCGCGTCGCGCAGCGCGACGAAGCGCGCCGGCGAGCGGTAATACGGATCGGTGAAATCGATTTTTTGGCGCAGCGCCGGCGTCGGGGCCAGCGAGGCGATCAATGCATCGCCGCGGTTCTCGCCGAGCGCCGCGAGCAAGGTGTCGAAGCGGCGCATCTGGATGGTGCAGCTCACTTTCAGGTCCTCGCAGATCAGCCGCGCCAGGTCGACGTTGAAGCCGGCCGGGTTGCCGTCGCTCCCGGCAAAATCGAACGGCGGGAAATCGACCTCGGTGAGAAACCGGATCACCGAAACGTGCGACAGATCCGGCCGCTCCGGCCGCCGGCGCGGATCCCAGAACCCCGGCACGCCGGCGGACACCTGCAGGCTGTCGGGCTTGAGCGCGAGCGGTTGCGCGGAGGCGCCCGCAACCGCCGTCGCGCACAGGACAGCCGCGCCGAGCATGCGAGCGCCGAAGACGGCACACAGGCGGCGAGCGACGGAAAACAGCGCCTCGTTCGATTTGGCGCGCAGCCGAGCAATAGCCATCCGACAATTCCGCCGTGCGTTCTCTGTCGTCCGTCGTCCGCGACCCGTCACAGATAGCGCCGCAGATCGGCCGCGGCATCCTCCGGCCGGCGCTTGAGATTGAACGGTGCGACGAATTTCCCGTTTTTGTCCATCAGATAAACCAGCGCAGTGTGGTCCATCGTATAGTCCCCGTTGTCGAGCGGCACCTTTTTCAGGTAGACGCGGTAGGACTTGGCGACCTGGGCGATGGCGGCGGTGTCTCCGGTCAGTCCCTTGAAACGCGGATTGAAGCCCGACAGATAGTCCTTGAGCTCGCCCGGAGTATCGCGCTCGGGATCGACCGTGATGAACAGCGCCCCGACCCGCGCCGCGTCGGGGCCGAGCTTGTCCAGCACGTCGGAGAGCTCCATCAGGGTCGTGGGGCAGACGTCCGGGCAATGGGTGAAGCCGAAGAACACCAGATACGGCTCGCCCTGGAAATCCCGGTCGGTCACGGCCCGGCCATCCTGGTCGACGAGCCGGAACGGCCCGCCGATGGCGGCCGCGGACGGCGCCATCGCCGCCGTCTCCGGCCTCACCACGAGGAGCAGGATGGCGAACAAGGTGCCGAGTCCGGCGAGGAACGCGGCGAGCACGAGAAGCAGGCGAGTCGTCCGTGCGCTCATCGTTCAGGCTCGATCAAGGTTGGACCCCGAGCTTCACCAGCAGGCCGCGATTCCCGCCGCAATGGTCTCGAAGAAAATCGCGCTGCCATAATAGGCCCACAGCCCCAGCGTAGCCGCCACCAGCGCCGCGAACATCGCGCCCGCCGCGATCATCGGACGCGGCACAGGTCGCAGGCGCAAGGGGGCTGTGTCCGGCATTCCCGACCCATAAGGCTGGCTCGGTCCTGACATAGGCAAGATCGCGCCGGCCGACAACACCCATGCGGTCGCGGCTTCCCGGCGCAACCAAGCCGCCCGAAGCCGAGGCCCGGTAACCACGCCCGTTCGCCCGATGTTAAGGAAAGCCGGCCATAAGCGGCGGGAACCGGACGGATCGGACTATGAGCACTCCCGAGGCAGCGATCGCGTGGCGGCTGTTCGAGCTCAACTGGATTCCGCTCGGCGCGATGGGCGCCGCCCTGGCATTGTGCCTGATCGTCAGCGATTTCTCGCTGGAGCCGCTCGGCGCGACGACCTCGTTCGGCCTGGTCATGCTCTATGCGGCGCTCGCGTATCGCAACCCCAAATCCACCCGCCGCGACATCCAGGTCGCCTTCGTGCTCGGCTCGACCGCGCAGATCGCGCTCGTGACCATGCTGATCACGCCGCTCACCTATGTGGCGGCCGCGGCGAACTTTCCCATGCGCGACGCCGACCTCTACGCCATCGACCGGGCGCTCGGGCTCGACTGGCGCACTTATCTCGATCTCGTCGATGCCCATCCCTGGCTGGCCGCCGCGCTGCGCAGCGGCTATGTCATGATCCGCTGGCCGATCTTCGCGATCCCGATCGCGCTGGCTTTGGTGGGGCGCTTCGACCGCCTGCAGCAGTTCACCTTCGCGTTCGGGCTCGCGCTCGTCGTGACCACGATCGCCTCGGCCTTCGTGCCGGCAATCGGCGTGTTTCATTATCTCGGGCTCGACCCGGCGGATTTCCGCCACCTCAATCCGCTGGGCTATCTCGACGAGTTGCGCGCGCTGCCGCCGGTGCGTGACGGCTCGCACCGGTCGCTGGACCTGTTCGGGCTGACGGGCCTCGTCACGTTTCCGAGCTTCCATGCCACCTCGGCGCTGCTCTACACCTGGGCATTCTGGCCGGCGCGGTGGATGCGGCCGGTCGCAATCCTCGCCAACGGCCTGATGCTGGCCTCGACCCCGATCGACGGCGGGCATTATTTCATCGACGTCTTCGCCGGAATCGCGGTGGCGCTCATCGCGATCGCCGCGGCACATGCGGCAAGCCGGGTGCTGCAGCGGCGGATCTGCGTTTCGGCCCCGAAGCTTGCCGGCGCGCTTCCCGTGCCGCTCCCAGACGCGCAAGCGGCCGGTGTTCCGCTCGCCCGCCGCTAGCGAGATCGCGCTCGCTTACCTGCCCGCGGCGCTCGGCGCCGCGCGGCCGGCAAACGCCAGCCCGGTGTTCATGCTGTCGACGATCGAGCTCGGGATCAAAATCGTGGTGCCGCGCTCTTTCGTCGTTTCGTAGATGATGTTCATGGCGCGCAGCTGCATGGCCGCCGGATTCTCCCCGTAGATGCGCGCCGCGTCGACGAACTTGCCGGCGATCTCGGCCTCGGCCGAGCCGAGGATCACGCGGGCCTGCTTCTCGCGCTCGGCCTGGGCCTGGCGCGACATCGCGTCCTGCAGCGCTTCCGGGATGGTGACATCGCGGATCTCCACGGAATTGATCGAGACCCCCCAGTCGGCGGTCTTGCGCGCGATCTCCGCGCGCAGGAACTCGTCGGCCGCCTGGCGCTCCGAGAGGAGCGCGGCGAGCATCGAGGCGCCGATCATCTCGCGCAGCGAAGTCTGGGAGACGCGGTCGACCGCCTCGCGATAGTTGGTGATGTTGAGCGCCGCCTTCTGGGCGTCGTGCACGTGCCAGAACACCACTGCCTCGACGTTGACCGGGACGGTGTCGCGCGTGAGCGCCTGCTCGGCGCTGAATGCGGTGGTCTGGATGCGCTGGTCGATGATCGCCGTGATGCTGTCGAGGATGGGAATAATCCAGAACAATCCGGGTCCCTTCACCCCGTGCAGCCTGCCGGCGCGCAGGATGACGAAGCGCTCCCACGCGTTCGCCATCTTGAGCGACGCGAAAATGACGACCGCAAGCACGAAGCACGCCGCGGCCGCAACCGGCATGCGAACCGCGAGCAGCAACACGCCGATCAGCACGGCGACAAGGGTCAGGAACAGCGTAATGGGGTTCATGGGTTCTTCTCCAATTCCGGGAATGGCACAGCGTTATCGTACCCGCGCGCACGTCACCCACGGAAGAGCCTGTGACGGCAGCAAGCGCCACGACGCACCCGAGCGCAGTCGTCGATCTCAGCTGCTTTTTCACGCTCGGATGCGCGCGACATCAGGTCGTAATCGGAGGGATCGACGCTATTCGGCATTCCATGAGAGCAAAGAGATTTTCACCATTCTCAGTGGTTGGCTTGATGAAACCGGCGGCATCGAGGGCGATCGGACGTTTGGTGACTGAATCTCCGACGTTGCCTCCAATCACTTGCACTTCGCTGCCGTTGACCTCTACGATAACATCGCAGTGGCCTTTGTAATCGCCGCCGTTTTGATGATCGTAATCGATCCCCGGTTCCCTTGACCAGCAGATGACATCACCCGGGCTGGGCTTCAATTCATTTAATCGCCAGCACCAGTATCCGGCCGAATCCCTCTTCTGCAGAAAGTCGCGTATGGCCTGGTAGATGTACACGGAGTGCTGGGCTGAATAGTGGAAGCGCTGATCGGCACCGGCAATTCGCATGGTCCAGGAAATAAATGCCGCCGACCAGGGCACATCATGATCCCGCCCGTCAATGTTGGGCAGGTGAACTCCGTCGAGCCAATACGTGCCGATGCGCTGATACCATCCGTCTTCCCCCTCCTTGTGTCCGACCTTCTCGATTCGTCCGTTCAAATCATAGGTCTGCTGGCCGAAGAACTGCCATTCTTGGCCGCACAGCCCGACAAGTCGGTCGGCAAAATTGCTGCCCAGATCGGCTTGAAACATGCTAGGAGCCTTGGCGGAAACCGCAGCGACACCGAAGGGCCAAGCTTGCCGTAAATCATCGATTGTCCCCTGATAACGGCTCCAATCTACCCCAGGCAGAACATCCGGCGGCGGCCCGCCGTATTCGCGATGCTCATCGTCGAATTGCCACAGCGTGTAAGTAGGCCAAGTGCTCTGGGGAATTTCCAACGCTCCATTCGTATACCGCTGGTACCATAGAGGGCACTTTGCCAAGAGTGCATCGCCCGACCGAATTTCTTTGCTCTCTCGAATCAAATTGCCTCCGTATAGCATCGGAAATCGTTCGGGATACCGCACCTGCATTTTTTGCACGAATAACTCGATGAAACGTCGCAAATCAGGAAACGACATGGTGCCTCGGGGGCTTGCTTCCCAGTCGATCGCTAGAGCAACCCTGGGGTCCTCAGCGTTTTCAATCTGGAGAAATTGATCCAGCTGTTTTTCCGCGTCCTCACCACTGAGCAGATGGAACCCGGCCCAGAGAAATCCCATCCCAATGGCCGCCTGCTTGCGGGCGGCATAGGCCTTGTCGACCTTGTATAAACCCTGGCTGGTCTCGTGTAGGATTACGCGGACTCCGCGGCTCCAGGCGTCAGCCAAATCCAGGTCATTGCCGTCGTACACGTCGATAACGCCTTGAAAAAGATTCATGGATCGCCCCACCTGTTCAGGCGGCCGAACGCGCAAACCGCGGATGCGTGTCGGCCGGATCGGCAATCGATCGTCGCCGGACCACCCAGCGCTTCGTGCCTGTGAAAGTAAACACGGGTAGGTTGAATAGAATCAAGCGAAATCGCGGTTCGCGGCGCTGCAATCCTGGTTCGGCCCACCGGCGATGGAAACCGGCGAGGTGGCCAGAATCGCCGCATTGACCTATGTAGCGGCGGGGGCTAGCCCGCCCTCCAGGCAGGGGAAGCAGCGGCAGGGGAATGTTGTTGGCTAGCGGACAGTCAGGTCCGGGAAGGCCCGAGGGGGCGCCGCCATCACACCCGCGCGCGCTGCACCGGCTCGCGTGGGGGATCGAGCGGATCGGCCTCGTCGCGCTGCGGTTCCCCGTCACTGCCGCGATCCTGGTGCTGGCGCTATCGGTCGGCGCCGCGTTCGGGGTCGCGCGCATCAAGGTCGACGATTCGCTCAGCCAGCTGTTCCGCTCGGAAACCCCGGAGTTCAAGCAGTACGAGGAAGTGTCGCGGCGGTTTCCGTCGAGCGAGTTCGACGTGCTGCTCGTGGTCGAGGGCAAGGACCTGCTCGAGCGCGATTCGCTGGAGAAGCTGCGCGACCTCGTCACCGACCTGCAATTGATCGACGGGGTGCGCGGCCTGGTCTCGCTGTTCTCGGCGCGCCAGCCGCCGGAGAAGGGGCGGCTGCCCGCCGCGCTGTTCCCCGAGGAGCTGCCGCAGGGCGCCGAATACGACGCGCTGATCGCGCGCGTGCGGTCGAACGAGATCATCCGCGGCAGGCTGTTGTCCGAGGACGGCGAGCTCGCGCTCGTGGTGCTGGCGCTCGATCCCGGCATCGTCGGCGGCGATGGCTTGCGCACATTGATCGGCGAAATCCGCAAGACCGTCGCCGAGGACCTCGCCGGTTCCGACCTCAAGGGCGAGCTCTCCGGCGTGCCGGTGATGCAGCTCGAGATCCGCAACGCGGTCGAGCGCGACCGGCTGGTCTACAACACCGTCGGATTCGTCGCGGGCTGCACCATCGCCATCCTGTTCTTCCGCCGCATCTCGTTCATGATCATCGCGGCGGCGCCGCCGCTGCTCGCCATCCTGCTGGCGCTGGGCACGCTCGGCTGGCTCGACTTCCGCCTGAACATGTTCCTCAACGTGATGACGCCGCTCATCATGGTGATCAGCTTCTCGGACAGCATGCAGCTCACCTACGGGGCGCGGGTTCGCATGCTCAGCTTCGGCGAAGACCGCTTCGCGGCGATGCGCAACACCATGCTGATCATCGGGCCGGCATGCGTGCTGACCCATGCCACGGCGGGGCTTTCCTTCATCGCGCTGCTGTTCTCCAATTCCGACCTGATCCGCACCTTCGGGGAAGCCGGCCTGATCGCCACCATCATCGCGCTGATCGCGGTGCTCACGCTGGTGCCGGTGCTCGGCGTGCTGCTGCTGCGCAACGAGGCGAAGTTCGTCGCCAGGGTCCGGACGTCGGACTTCGGCCTCGACCTGCTGCGCGGCTTCTGCGCCTGGATCGCCGCCCGGATGGTGAGCCGCCCGGGGCTCTACAGCCTGATCAGCGTGTCGATCGTCGGCGCCCTGGCTTACGTCTATGCCAACCTCGAGCCGCGATACCGGCTCGCCGATCAGGTCCCGGACAAGCAGCAAGCGGTCGCCGCGAGCAGCCGGATCGACGCCAAGCTCACCGGGGCCAATCCGATCGACGTGCTGATCGAGTTCCCCAAGGGCAAATCGCTCTACGATCCGGAGACGCTGGCGATCATCGCGGCCGTGCATGCGATCGTGGAGAAGCAGGCCGGGGTCGGCAACGTGCTCTCGCTGGAAACGCTGCGGCGCTGGCTCGCGGAGAGGGCCGGCAGGTCGGACGTGGCCACGCTCAAGCAGTACGTCGACATCCTGCCGGCGCATCTCGTGCGCCGGTTCATCTCCGCCGACCAGGATGCGGTCGTGGTGTCGGGCCGCGTGCCGGACGTCGACGCGAGCCGGCTATTGCCCGTGGTCGAGGCGCTCGACCGGGCACTGGACAAGGTGCGCGCCGAGCACCCCGGCTACAGCATCGCGGTGACCGGGTTGTCCGCGATCGCCGCGCGCAACAGCGCCAATATGATCGGCAAGCTCAACCGCGGCCTCACCGTCGAGATCATCTTCGTCGCCGCCTTCATCGGGCTCGCCTTCCGCTCGCTCGTGACCATGCTGGTGAGCATCCTGCCGGGCGTGTTTCCGATTCTGGTTTCCGGCACCCTGCTGTGGGCGATGGGCCAGGGCCTGCAGTTCGCCAGCATCGTGGCGCTCACGGTCTCGTTCGGCCTGGGGCTGAGCGCGACCATCCATTTCCTCAACCGGTTGCGGCTCGAGGATCGCCCCGACGAGGATCCGGCGATCGGCATCGAGCGCGCGACCGTGCTGGTCGGCCCGGCCTTGATCTTGACCTCCGTGGTGCTCGCCTGCGGCCTGGCCGTGACGGTGTTTTCCGATCTGCCCTCGCTGCGCCTGTTCGGCTGGCTCAGCGCGTTCGCGATGATCACCGCGCTCGTCGCCGACCTGCTGATCCTGCGGCCGACCGCCATGTTCCTGCTGCGCTTGAGCCGGCGGGCAAAGGCGCGATCGGCCCTGCCAAAGGCCGCGGAATGATCGATTGCAACGGCTCGAAACGGCCGCGGTGCGCGGCCGCGGGAAGCCTCACCGCCGGGCGAGCACGATCGATACGGCGGTGATGTCGGCGCCCGAAGGCCGGATCTCGACCGATTGGCGGTTGCCGTGGGTCGCCATGCTCAGGCCGGCCGAGAAGCCGGAGCCCTGGGCATAGGCCTGGATCGTGTTGCCGCCGGCGCGGCCGGACACCGTGCCGGCGACGCCCCGGGTGGATTCGCTCCAGGTGCCGGTGATCGCGCCGCCCTGGTAGACCACGCTGCCGGCGAGATCGAAATTGTAACTGTCGCTGGCGCAGCGGATGCTCAGCTGCAGCGCCCGGCCGCCGCTGCCCACGTCGTAGGCCGCCCGGCACCGGATGCGCTCGTTGGCGCCGCTCGAAAGCGAAATGGTGCCGCCGCCCGACCACGATCCGGGCAGGGCCCCGAACGGACCGGCACCCTGGGCATGGGCTTGCGCCGAGAGCAGCAACAACGCCGCCGCAAATGCCGTTCCACGCCACGCCCGCGCACAGGATGGTATCGATCGCGACGGCATGATGTCCCCTCCCCTGTCTGCCGCGTCGGAAACGGCGGGACCGCTGCGCTTGACGGACGCGACGCCCCGACCACGCATATCCCGCCCTTGCCTCTATCGGGGATGGGCGGAGCTTTGTAAAGGCCGCGCCGGTCGACGCGGTCAGTCGAGGAGCCGTGCGCCCCTGAGCTCGAGCAGCGCCGCCTTGTCCGCCTCGGCGCGGAAGGCCCCCGGATCGCGACCGGCCTGCCGGTTCGCCAGCACGTGGGTCGCGCGCAGGTGCGGAGGTTCGCGGAACCACAGGTATTCGTAGCGATGGCCGCTGTCCTTGTGGGCCACCGCCACGGTCCTGCCCGCAATGGTGACGTCGAATCGGCGCAGCACGCGCGCCTTGAGCACCATCAGCCGCGGCGAGCGCAGGCCGAACAGGTCGTGCAACAGCGCGTCGACCTCGTTCGGATAGAACGGCTTGTGCAGATATGCGGCGGCGCCGCGCGCCAGCGCCGCGCGCTCCTTCGCTTTGTTGCGCTCGGCCGAGATCATCACGACCTTGGTCGCCGCCTCGCGCGCGCGCAGCCGTGCCAGCGTCTCGAGGCCGTCGAGGCGCGGCATATTGCAGTCGAGGAACACGAGGTCGAAGGGTGAGCAGGCGCAGCGCTCGAGCGCCGTCTTGCCGTCTCCCGCCTCTTCGACCTCGATGCGGAACACGCTGCGGGCGAGCACCCGACGGACGATCCGGCGCTGGGTCGGCGAATCGTCGACGATCAGCGCATGCATGGGTCGGCAAGCCCGGCGATAGGTATCGAGGATCGCCTCGATCTCGGCCTGGCCGAACGGCTTGAACAGGAATTCGTAAGCGTGCAGCTCGCGCGCCAACTTCAGGCAGCGCTCGTTCGGGTAGGCGGACATCAGGGTGACGAAGGTCTTGTTGCCCATGAACCGCGCATTCCCGAGCGCCTCGAGCCCGGACATTTCCGGCATGAACACGTCGATGAACGCCAGGCCGAACTCGCCGCTGCCGAGCAGCCGAAGGCAATCGCGGCCGTTGCCGACCCTGACCATTTCGATCGGGAAACTCGCACGCTCAAGGGTCTTGCGAAAAATGCGATGCACGGTCGCAGAATCGTCGGCGACCAGTACCCTCATCGAAGGATCCGACATCGGCGCCCTCGCAACTTGCCCCTCCCGCCGAGACCATCGCAGGTCCTCGAACTCGGTTCCCCGCGTTTCGCAGTCAGGGTAAGCGGAGCGTTGCGATCGTTGCTAATCTTCTAACGAAAGCTACGTGCTGCATCGCGAGCGGCGTCGTCGCTTTCAGTCAGGCGACCTTCTGCCGGCCTGCATCGGGCGAAAACGCGACGACGGCCCCTTCCGCCTCGAGCGCCGCGATCTCCTCGTCGTCGAAGCCGTGATCGCGGAGGATGGCGCGGGTGTGCTCGCCGTACACCGGCGCGCCTTGCCGCACTTTTCCCGGGGTCTGCGAGAATTTCACCGGCAGGCCCAGCGTCTTCACCGGCCCGATCCTCGAATGCTCGACTTCGACCACCATCTCGCGTGCGATGGTCTGCGGATCGGCGAGCGCCTGGAGCATGTCGCAGACCGGTCCGCAGGGCACGCCCCGCTCTTCGAGCGCCTCGAGCCAATGCTCGGCGTTCTCGGCGCGGAAGCGCTTGGCGAGCTCGGCTTCGAGCGCCGCGAGATTCGCCATGCGGGCGGCGTTGTCGAGGAACCGCGGGTCCTCGGCGAGCTCCGGCGCGCCAATGGCATCGAGCATCCTGAGCCAGTTCCGGTGATTGGCGCCGCCGACGACGATCCAGCCGTCCGCCGCCGCGAACGCCTGGTAGGGAGCGTTCAGCGGATGCGCGGAGCCCATGGCGCGCGGCGCGACGCCGGTCGCGAGCGCGATCGCGGATTGCCAATAGGTCTGCACCAGCGCCGCCTCGTAGAGCGAGGTCTCGACCCATTGGCCCTCGCCGGTCTTGAGGCGGTGGGCATAGGCCGCCAGGATGCCCATCGCGGCCAGAATGCCGGCGGTGATGTCGGAGAGCGGCGCGCCGCATTTGACCGGCGGGCCTTCCGGCCCTTCGCCGGTGAAGCTCATGATGCCGGACATCGCCTGCGCGATCAGGTCGAAGCCGCGCCGATGCTGGTAGGGTCCGGTGCGGCCGAAGCCGGAGAGCGAGCAATAGATCAGCGCCGGATTTTCCTTCCTGAGATCCTCGTAGCCCAGCCCCAGTCGCTCCATCACGCCGGGCGCGAAATTCTCCACCAGCACGTCGGCGCTCTTGAGCAGCCGATGCAGCACCATGGTGCCGCCGGGCTTTTTCAGATCGATGACCATGCCGCGCTTGTTGCGGTTCATCATGAGGAACGCGGCCGTCTCGTCTCCCACCTTCGGCGGAATCATGTGCCGGCTGTCGTCGCCATGCGGCGACTTCTCGATCTTGATGACGTCGGCGCCCATGTCGGCGAGCATCAGCGTGCAGGTCGGCCCCGCCATGACGTGGGTCAGATCGATGACTTTCAAGCCGGACAACGGACCCACTGCGCCTTCTCCCGTTTCTCCGCGGCGACGTGTCGCTATTCGCCGGCCCATTGCGGCGGGCGCTTGTTGAGAAACGCGTCCATCCCCTCCCGGAAGTCCCGGCTCATGTAGCACATCAGAATCAGATCCTCGCCCTCGTCGCGCGAGAGCCGCGTCTGCAGCCGGCGCAGCGCTTCCTTGGTGGCGCGCAGCGTGAGCGGCGCATTGCCGGCGATGAGCCGCGCCAATTCCTCGGTCCGCCGCTGCAGCGCCGGCAGGTCGTCGACCACCTCGTTCAGCAAGCCGATCCGGGCGGCTTCGGCGCTCTCCAAGAGCCGCGCCGTGAACACCAGGTCCTTGACCCGCGCCGGGCCGATCAGCGCCGCCAGCCGGCTCAGACTCGCCATCGACAGGCAATTGCCCAGCGTGCGGGCGATCGGGAACCCGAACTTGGCGTTCGCCGCGCCGATGCGCAGGTCGCAGCACGCGGCAATGCCGGCGCCGCCGCCCGTGCAGGCGCCCGCGATCGCCGCGATGGTCGGCACCCGGCACGCCTCGAGCGCGCTCAGGATGCGGTCGATCCGGGATTCGTAGTCGAGCGCGTCCTGGGGCGTCTTGAAGGCGCGAAACTGATTGATGTCGGTGCCGGCCGCGAACGCCTTGTCGCCCTCACCGGTCAGGACCAGCACCTTGAGCGAACGATCCCCGTCCGCTGCCTCGCAAATCTGCGCGAGCCGCTCGTACATCGCGAACGTCAAGGCGTTGCGCGCCTGCGGCCGGTTGAAGGTGACGCGGCCGATGCCGTCCTCGACCCGGTAGAGAAGATCGGATGCGGCCGTGGAATCTGGTTGCAGCATTGTCGACGATCCCGGAATAGTCTGAGCTACGTGAGCCCGATGCGTCCCATCCGCGCCGCCTCTATCCGGGATGCGCGGCGGTTTGTAAAGATCGGGCGAGCGGCGGCGATCGGACCCGGTCGCAAAAAAAGCGGGTGACGGAACGAGGCGCTTCGAGAGTGATCCGGCAAGCGGCGATTCACGCGGAGTCCTTGTCTTTCGGTCGCTCGGCGGTACGGTGCGCCTTGCACCAGGCATAAATTTCCGGAGCGTTCACCCGCTCTCGTTCCGGGCCCTCGATGTATCGCACGTCGCATTGCCGGCGCATCAGATCGCAGGCGCTGCGCAACGCGCCGTCTTTGGCGCTATATTCCCGCGACACCGTTTCGCGGTTGAGCTTGCGGTCGAAATAGTGCACCACCCAATCCATCGCCCGTCTCCGTGCATCACTAATCGGATTTTCGGAAAATCTGCACCACCGGTTCCCAGCTGCGGCTGCGAATCGGGATCCGGCGTCCAGCGTGCAAACCGCCTCGCATCCGCGCATTCTGCCGCCGCAAAGCTCTGCGGCTGCGCCCGATCGATTGTTGCGCCGCCGCGCGTCGCGTGTCCATCCCTACGCCAGGCGCGCCAAACCGGCTGAGGGCATATTGCCGCGAGGCGCACGAATCCGCCTGTCGCCGTGCCGCGCGGCATGATCGGTGCGTTCAGCAGCGCACTTGCTCGCGGAATTCCGGCAGCGTCGCAACTCGATGCGGCTGGAGCACAACGCGTGCAAGTGATAGTGCTGCCGGGCATGCCCGCCCGCCGAAGGCCTCGCCCGAGGCTTTGTCGCCCCATGTGCGTTTCAAGTGAGGAAGCCATGAGCAAAGATGTCGATCCGCAAGCGCTGTCGGCCGCTGTCGCCGGTTTTCTGGCCTGTCACGTGCTGACTTGCCGATTTCTCGTGCAGGAGGGGATCATCGATCGCGATCGCTTCATCGCCTATCTGGAGACGGCGATCGAGGAGATGAGGCCCGGCATCGAGGACAAACGCGCGCTGTTCTCCCTGAACCGGCTGGTCGACGGCCTGCGCACCGCGCCCGCGGATAAGAATTTGCAATAGGCCAGTGGAAATGCGGACGGCAGCGATGGATGCATGATCGGCGCAAGTGGCACGTACCGTCGCGCCGGTTTCTGCTTGCCTAGGCGCCCTCGACCATGATGCTGCGACGGGGCTTCTCCGCAGCCATCGTCGCATCCGTCAGCTCAACACCGAGGTCCGCCAACGTGGCCCGCTGCAAATTCGGCGGCGTCTGCACCAGCTTATCGGCGATCCGCGTGACCTTTGCCAGACCGGCCGTGGCTTGCGTGCGCTCGACCCAGGCGCAAGTTTTCGGCCAACGGCTCGCATCCGGCTCGACGCGCGCCCACTTGAGATTGCTGAAAGGAATGGCGACCGCGAGATCCGCGATCGACAATTCACCGAAGATAAATCCGTCTCCCGGCGCAATGCTCTCGAGGTAGGCCATCACATCCGGCAGCTGCTCGGCGACGGCGGCCGCTATCTTGGCTTTGTCCCGGGTGCGCTGAAACACGAATGGCAGGATCACCGCCTCGTAGAAGATCCGCCAAATGAACACGTCGCCCATGCGGGTATCCGAGAACTCCTCGATCCAGCGCGCCTGGGCGCGCTGCGCCAATTCAACCGGCAACAGGCGCGGCGCGGGATATCGCTCCTCGAGATACTCGCAGATCGCCGTGCTGTCGCACAGCGACAGCTTGTCGTCGACGAAAACCGGGACGCGGCGCAGCGGGCTGAGATCGCTGAAGGTGTCGTCGCCGAAAAAGGGCACGATCGGGTCCAGGCGATAGGCAATTGCCTTCATCTCGCAAACCGCGAGGACCTTGCGCACGTAGGGCGAGACCGGGCTGCCGATGATCGTCGCGGAATTTTGCGACATGGGCACTCGTCCCTGCCATCAATTGTCCGAACCAGCCGCCCTGTTCTATTCCGCGTTCACCCAGTTGTCTGATCCCGTCACCTTGACGGACACATCCGAAAAGAAAAGCCGCAACGGCTTGCCGTCCGCCGTGCCCTGATGATCCGTCGAGATAAGGAGAGGCCCGGCCTTCTTGTAGCCCGCCCACGTCGCCATCAGGACACTGGGCCTTTTTTGTGTGCCTGGTCCGCCCCCGTGGTAGATGAATTCCTCAATCCGATGGTCGGCGCCGACATAGAGTTCCCAGGTGTCGCCGGGCGCGTAGCCACCCTCCGAGGGATATTTCACCACTACCCGCTCGGCGGAACCGTTCCCCAGCGGCAGTTTTTGCATGCCCTCATCGGTGACTTTAGCGCCACCGTCCCAAGAAACATGCAGCGGGAAGAGCAACCAATATTGATCGTTGATGAAAGCCGGATCGATTTCATTCTTCACGGCATCGGATTGGCTGTCGAGCTGTGAACGCTGGTACGTTGCCTTCACCGGTTTGCCGTCTTTATCTTTGCCTTCGTAGCTAACCTGGCCCGTCTTGGGTTCCCATTCCCAGGTGCGAGCAAGCTTCACTCCGGGGGCTTCAACGTTGAAGGTGTAGCGGATTTTCTCGATCTGGCCAAAGGCATCAAGTCCATAGGTCTTGGCCATCTGTTCGGCAACCGGCGGGCGCTCCTGCGCCTGGGAGACTGCCGCAAAGACCAGTACCGGCACCGTGAAAGCCAAAAGCCGGATCATGTTGCGACGACTTGAATTTGTCATAGGGCCGCTCCTCCGCCGCTCCTCGGTGAATTGAACAAATTCTGTCCAAGCGTCGCTTGCACCAGGAATGTGTTGGAGCGGGCGATGGGAATCGAACCCACGACATACAGCTTGGGAAGCTGTCGTTCTACCACTGAACTACGCCCGCCTGACCGATCAGCATAGCCAAGCCCCGGCGCTTGCCGCAAGGGCGGGAGCCGGAGCCCGCCGTAGCCCGCATGGAGTAAAGCAGAATGCGGGTCGGCTGCCCCGGATTTCGCGCCCGCTCCGCGCGCGCTCCATCCGGGCTACCGGTTTTCAATCGACCCGCGGCGTGCCGCCGGAAAGCACGATCTGCATCCAGGGGCGGTCGATGTTCTGCCCCGTGACGATCACGCCGACGCGGCGGCCGGCATGGCGGGCGCGCTCCTTCATCAGCGCGGCAAAAGCCGCGGCGCCGGCGCCCTCGGCGAGCGTGTGGGTGTCGCTGAACAGGATGCGGATCGCCTCGGCGATCTCCTCGTCCGAGACTTCGACGATGCGCTCGGCGCCTTTTTTGATGATGTCGAGCGCCGCCGGATCGGGGGCGCGCACCGCGACGCCGTCCGCGAAGGTGAGCGCGGAATTCGTGGGCACGGCCCGGCCCGCTTCGAGCGAGAGCCGATAGGTGTTGGCGCGGTCGGAGACCACGCCGACGATGCGCGTTTTGAGCCCGAGCGCGTCGCGCACGCCGATGAGCCCGCTGATGCCGGAGCCGAGCCCGATCGGGACGTAGACCGTGTCGAGGTCGGAACACGCCGCGAACAGCTCATAGGCGTAGGTTGCGACGCCCAGGACGAGATCGCGATGGAACGAGGGCCCGAACTCGAACCCGCGCTGTTCCGCAAGCTCCATCGCGCGCTCCTTGGCCTCGTCGAAATCCCGTCCATGCTCGATGAGCTCCGCGCCGAACGCGCGCATCGCCGCGTTCTTCTCGGCCGAATTGCCATGCGGCACCACGATCGCGACCGGCACGTTTTTCTGCGCGCCCGCGAAGGCAAACGACTGACCGTGATTGCCGCGCGTCGCGGTGATCACGCCGTTGACGCCCGGGCGCTCGCGCTTGAGCCGGTCAAAATAGACGAGCCCGCCCCGCACCTTGAAGGCGCCGATCGGGGTGTGGTTCTCGTGCTTGACCACGACCTCCACGCCCGTGCGTGCCCGCAGCAGCGGCCAGGCATATTGCGGCGTTTCCGGCACCGCGGCCCGCACGATGGGGAGGACGGATTGGAGCTCGGCGAGGGTGAACATCGGACGACAGAGGGACAGAGGACAGAGAAAGCTGGAGCATGTTTCAGTGAAATTGAATCGTGACACGTAGGGTTTGCGTGAGCCGCATACTCACTTTCCCTCTCCCCTTGCGGGAGAGGGTGGCTCGTTGCGAGCATAGGCGAGCAACGAGCCGGGTGAGGGGTACAACCTATCGCAGGCTCGGTTACCCCTCACCCGGCTCGGCGGCTTCGCCGCCTCGCCACCCTCTCCCGCAAGGGGAGAGGGAAAGTGAGGATGCCTCACGCAGATCGATTTCACCAGAACCCGCGCTAGGGTAACCTGTAACGGTTTATCTGCCATCCGCCGCCTGTTCACAGGTGGGACGAGTGGGTCGTTTATCCGAGCGCCGCTTTCCGTCCTCTGTCGTCCGCCGTCCGTCACTTGAAGTGCTTCGAGAGCTTCAACCCTTGCGCCTGGTAGTTCGAGCCGATGCCCTCGCCGTAGAGCTTGCCCGGCCGCGCCAGCATTTTTTCGTAGACCAGGCGGCCGACGGTCTGGCCGTGCTCGAGGATGAAGGGGACCTCGCGCGAGCGCACTTCGAGCACGGCGCGCGAGCCCCGCCCGCCGGCGCCGGAATAGCCGAAGCCGGGATCGAAGAAGCCCGCGTAATGCACGCGGAACTCGCCGACCAGAGGATCGAACGGCACCATCTCGGCGGCGTAATCGGGCGGCACCTGCACCGCCTCCTTGGACGCCAGGATATAGAACTCGTTGGGATCGAGAATCAGATTGCGGTCCTTGCGCGCCGCCATCGGCTCCCAGAACTCGCCGATCTCGTAGCCGGCCCGGCGCTCGATATCGATCAGCCCGGTGTGGCGCTTGGCGCGATAGCCGACGAGGCCGCGCTCGCCGGTCAGATCGACGCTGACCGCGATGGCGGCGCCGACGTCGGCGTCGGCGCTGTCGACCAGGCGCTCGCGGGCGTTGAGCTCGGCGAGTGCGGCGGCATCGAGCAGCGCTTCGCCGCGGCGGAAGCGGATCTGCGAGAGCCGCGAGCCCTCCCGCACCAGGATCGGAAACGTGCGCGGGCTGATCTCCGCATAGAGCGGGCCGTGATAGCCGTGCTCGACCTGGTCGAAGCCGCGCGCGCGGTCGGCGATCACCCGGGTGAACACGTCGAGGCGGCCGGTCGAGCTTTTCGGATTGGCGGCGGCCGCAAGTCCCGGCGGCAGCGCCAGGCTCTCGATCAGCGGCACGATGTAGACGCAGCCGGTCTCCAGCACCGCGCCGTCACCGAGATCGATCTCGTGCAGCTTGAGATCGTCGATGCGCTCGGCGACCGTCGCGTGGCGGCCCGGCAGAAAACTCGCGCGCACCCGAAAGGCGACGTCGGCGAGTCTCAGGTCCAGGCTCGCCGGCTGGACCTGATCGGGCGCAAGCGGGTAGGCGGGCAGGATCGCGCCGTCGGCCGCGAGCGTGACGATCATCCGGTCCGGCAGGATGCCTTTATCGTTGACCGCGAAGGCGAGCGGCATGGGGACTCCGATCCAGACAACGGACGAGGGATTGTCATCGCCCGCGAGGGGCACCCCATCGCGCCACGGCGCGATGGGGACCCCGAATGCGGGCGACCCAGTAACCCCTGCATAGCCTTGTTCCCTAAGCCGCGATTACTGGGTGCCCCGCATTCGCGGGGCATGACAAATCGGTGCCTTATCTGTCCTCTGTCGTCCGTCCTCTGTTATCGGAGCGCTGCCTTGACGAAAAGCCGGCCAGCGCCTATGAACCGGCTTATCCCGTGGTCATTTGAGCCGGCCGGCTTGCAGCCACGTTAAAGAACTCGCTAAAAGGCCGGGACGCATGCGGCCCGGCTTGGGAGGATTCCCACGGCCGGGTTTTCTATTGGCCCAAGGAGGCCGCCATGCCTGCGTCCACACCTGCGTCGAAACCGCCCCGCTACCGTCCGGAAACGCGCCTCGTCCACGCCGGCCAGATCCGCTCCGAGCTCGGCGAGACCTCCGAGACATTGTTCCTGACCCAAGGCTTCGTCTACGACACCGCGGAGGAATGCGCCGCGCGGTTCAAGGGCGAGGAGCCGGGCTTCGTCTATGCGCGGTTCTCCAATCCGACGGTCGCCATGTTCGAGCAGCGCATGGCCGCGTTCGAGGGCGCCGAGGCCGCGCGCGCGACCGCAAGCGGCATGGCGGCGGTCACCGCAGCCATGATGGGCCAGCTGCGAGCCGGCGACCACGTCGTCGCGGCGAAAGCCCTGTTCGGGTCCTGCCGCTGGGTGATCGAGGAGCTGTTGCCGCGCTTCGGGGTGGCTTCCACGCTGGTCGACGGCCTCGACCTCGACCAATGGCGCCAGGCGGTGCGGGCGAACACCAAGAGCTTCTTCCTCGAGAGCCCGACCAATCCCACGCTGGAGATCATCGACATCGCCGCGGTCGCCGAAATCGCCCACGCGGCCGGCGCGACGCTCGTGGTCGACAACGTGTTCGCCACGCCGTTGTGGCAGAGCCCGCTCGCGCTCGGCGCCGATTGCGTGGTCTATTCGGCCACCAAGCACATCGACGGCCAGGGCCGCTGCCTGGGCGGCGTCATTCTCGCGTCCGAAGCCTTCATCCAGCAGCACATCCACATGTTCCTGCGACAGACCGGCCCGTCGCTCTCGCCGTTCAATGCCTGGGTGCTGCTCAAGGGATTGGAGACGCTGCACCTGCGGGTGCGGCGGCAGACCGACACCGCGGCCGCGGTCTCGGTCGCGCTCATCGAGCACCCGAAGGTCACGCGCCTGATCTATCCGGGGCGGCCCGATCACCCCCAGGCCGCGGTCGCCGCGAAACAGATGCGCGGCGGCTCGACCTTGGTCGCCTTCGAGATCAAGGGCGATCGGGCCGCGACCTTCCGGTTCCTCAATGCGCTGCGGCTGGTGGCCATCACCAACAACCTCGGCGACGCCAAGAGCCTGATCACCCATCCGGCGACGACGACGCACCAGCGCCTGAAGCCGCAAGAGCGCGCGGAGCTGGGGATCACCGATTCGCTGGTGCGGTTCTCGGCCGGCCTCGAGCACCCCGACGACGTGGTCGAGGACCTGCTCGGCGCGCTCGATGCGGTGTAGCAGATTGTTTCCCAGAAGCTGAGCCGCACGCGCGCTTCCCCTCTCCCCCTGGGGGAGAGGGTTTTCCGAGCGTGCCTCATGCTCAGGAGGTCACCCCACCCCGGCAGCTCGCATTCGCTCGCTGCCGACCCTCCCCTTGCGGGGAGGGAAAAGCAAAGGTCAGCGCTGCGCGACCGGAGCGGTGGAAACGCCGGCGGTCTGCGGAACGCGGGTGACGGCGTCCGCGATGGCGCTCGCCAGCAATTTCGCCACGCAGCCGTAGCTCCAATCGTTCAAGTGCAGGCCGTCGGGCGCCAGCGATTGCCGGAACGGGATATGGCGGGTCTCGCTCCACTCGCGCATCACCGCGAACCGGCGGAACAGATCGACATTGTCGCGCTTCGCGGCGGCGGCAATCAGGTTCACCATCGGCTCGGCGTCGGCCTTCTCGATCACCCGCGGCGCGAATTGGAGATCCATCAGGATCACGTCGGTCCCGAGCGCCTTGAGGCGCGCCAGACCCGCGCGAACGCCCTCGGCCGCTATGCGGATATCATGGCCGCGGAGCACGGAATTGGTGCCGAGCTGCCAGATCACGAGATCCGGCTGTTCGGCGACGACGGCGTCGGCGAACCGCGCCAGCATCTGCGGCACTTCCTCGCCGCTGACGCCGCGATTGAGCACCTGGATCGATAGCCGCGGAAAGCGAGCCTTGAGCTCGACCTCGAGCCGGCTCGGGTAGGTCGCGGCCGTGGAGCTTGCGCCCATGCCCGACGTCGAGGACGAGCCGATGGCGACGATTTTCACGGGCTCGCCAAGGGCCACCCGTTGCGCCACCCGCGAAAGCGGCAGGTTGAACCGGGCCAGATCCGGGGCAACCGCGCAACTCTGGGCCGCGGCACGATCCGCCGACCCCGCCAGCGCCGCGAACCCGATGCCGACCGCAATCGCGCAGGCGAAGCGCCGGGACCGAGGAATCATGCTCGCAGCCTCCCATGCACCCAGCATCGATAACGGCGCCTGCCGCGACGACATTGATCCGGATCAAACACCGGAATACCGTGTGACTGCAAGCCCTCAGCTATCATTTTTCCTGCTTCGCCTCTTTGGCGAAATCGACCGCCTCGACCACGAGGTCGGCCAGCAATCGGCCGATGCAAACGTGGACCTGCTCAGCCATTTCCGCGTTTTTGGTAGTCGTGGAAAGGTCGAACGTGCCCTCGTCGCTCCACGCTTTCATCACCGCCAGCCGGTCAAATAGCGGAATTTCGTACCGCAAAGCAACCCCTCGCATGATTTCCGCATAGCTGTCGGCCGCGATCATGGATTCGGTGCGAGGGCTGTACTGCATGTTCATCAAAATGACGTCGACACCCCCCGTCTGCAGCTGCTCGACGCCTTTTTCCAGGGAGGCGCGGAATTGGTCGAGATCGATGCCTTGCATGGCATCCGCGGTGCCGGTCTGCCAGATCATTAGATCGGGCTTCTGGGCGGCGAGGAGCTGGCCGAAACCTTCCTGCATTTCGGCGGCGGTCTGGCGCGGCTTGGCAGTGTTGACGACGGTCACGGCCACCCCCGGCAGCCGTTCGGACAGCGTCGATTGCAGCCTCACCGGGTAGGCCGCGCGCGTCCCGCCGGGCCCCGCCAGGATGGAAGAGGTGCTCCCCGCCACCGCAACCTTCAATTCGTGGCGGCCGGCGATGGCGTCGGCGGCACGGGGGAGGCCGGCCTCGGCGTGGACGAGGGCCGCCGCCTCCATGCAGTCGCCCGCCTGGGCGAGCGCGCCCCCCGCAACGGCGAGCACACCCGCCAGCGCCAGCCACAGCGTCTTCAAGCCTCTCCTCCCGCCAGGTCGGCGTCCGGCTGCTTGGGTCCGGATCCAGAACCACGACCTTCGGCCTTCTTGTACCACGACAGGAGCCAAGCCGTCGCAATCATCGCGGCAATGCCTAACGCGCTGACCAGAACCTGCGCGCTGAGCCGACCCGAGACTTCGACCAGGAAGAAATGCGCGGCAAAGGCCAGAAACACCCCGAGACAGAAGATCTCCAGCGAATGCTGGCCGCACAGGACGGGCGGCCGCAGCAGCTCCGACTTGAGCGGCGGCCAGTCGGGCGGCACGAAGCGCACGGTCAATACCGCGAGCGCGAGAAAATGCGCGAACCGCAGCGGGTCGAGATCGGTCTTGTCGATCGGATACATGAAATCCGCGAGCCATCGCGGCACATAATGGCCATAGCGGGGGAAATACCATGTCAGCGTGATCAGGAACGCAAACAGCAGATAAGCCACCGCGATGCCCTGAGTCGCGGGAGAACGGATGAGCGGGGCCAAGCGCTGGCTGCCGCCGAGCGCGCACCACGCCCCGAACACGAAGATGAGCTGCCAGGCGAACGGGTTGAACAGCCATGTTCCGCTCGGATACTGCGGCATGTTCCAGTCGAACTGCCAGCTCAGGGCATAGATCGCCACCGATGCGGCGAGCGCAACCACCGGCCGGCGCTGCAGCAGCCAGAGCAGCGGCGGAAATCCCACCAGCAGGACAATATAGAGCGGCAGGATGTCCATGCCGGCCGGCTTGAACTTGAGCAGCAGCGCCTGGATCAACGTCACGTCGGGCTGCTTGAGAAAATCGAGAATGCCCATCTCCTCGGCGTAGAGCGGATTGTCGAAGCTTCCGGCCACATAGGCGATTTCCGCCATGTAGATCATGAACAGGAAAATGTGCGCAGCGTAGATCTGCCAGGCGCGGCGCAGGACCCGGGCCGTGGCCAGCACGAAGCCGCGCTCGCGCATCGCCCGGCCGTAGACGAATGCCGCCGTATAGCCGGAGATGAATACGAAGATCTCGGTGGCATCGCTGAAGCCGTAGTTGCGGATGGTGACCCAGCTCACCGCGTTCGAGGGAATATGGTCGAGAAAGATCAGCCAGAGCGCCAGCCCGCGAAACAGATCGAGCCGCACGTCGCGCTTGGCGGCGACGGCAGCGGACGCACCGTGGGCCTCGGGCAGCGACGGCGCCGCCGCGGCGGCGGCGGCGGTCTGCGTCAAGGCCGAGCGCGGCTGATCCATGGCAGCGAACCTGTTCCTGACTCGGCCCACGCCGCGGCGAAAACGAGTCGAAGCTCGGCCTGAGCGGCGAAGCGAGCGAGCAACGCTCCGATTATTGCGTCGGTTTGCTCGGGACGGCCTTGCTGGAACCGATCACCTGGTCTGCCAGCAGACGGCCGATGCAATGATGCACGCGCTCGACCGTGCCGTCGTTGCTCATCGAATAGAAATCGAACGTGCCTTCGTCGTTCCAATATTTCATGATTCCCATCCGGTCGAACAAGGCTACGCCGCGATCCTCGGCAACCGTGCGCATCGCGTCCGCATAGGGACCGGCGTGCATCATCGGGTCGGTGCGCGGGCTATACTGCAGGTTCATCAGGATCACGTCGGTCCCGCTCGTCTGCAAGGTCTGCAGGCCCTTGTCGAGCGCATCGCGGAACTCGTCCTGCTCGGTACCCAGCATGACGTCGGTCGTGCCGGTCTGCCAGATCACGAGATTGGGCTTTTCGGCCGCGATGAGCCGCGGGAAGGTCGTCGCCATGTCGGCGGTGGTGCCCTGCTGGATGTGCGGCACCACTTTCACGGCGACGCCGGCGAGGCGCCGGCCGAGCTCGGCCTCCAGCTGCGCCGGGTAGGCGTGCTGAACGCCGCTCGCCCCCCGCAGCGTCGAGGAGGCGCTGCCGACCACCGCGACCTGCAAGCGCTTGGCCTGGGTAATGGCTTCGGCGACATGCGGGAGCGGCACCTCCATCGACAGCAGGTCCTCGGAGACGGCGCAAACGTCGTCCCCCTGGGCGAGCGCGGCACCGCCGCACACCAGCATCCCGGCGAGTAGCGCAAACAACCTGGTCATGCCGTGTCTCCAGCAAGAGGCCGGCCGGCCGCGGGCTGCGGCGGCAGCGATTTGGGACCGCGCGCATCGAGCTTCTTGTACCAGGACATGATCCAAGCGACCACGACCATGATCAGGATTCCGGCGAAACTGACCAGAATCTGCATCCAAGCTCGGTTCGAGATCTCGACCAGCAGGAAATGACCGGCGAACGACAGGAAGATGCCGAGACAGAAGATCTCCAGCGAGTGCTCGCCGCAGAGGATGGCGGGGCGGAATCCGCTCCATTTCAGGTACGGCCAGTCGCGCGGGATGAAGCGCACGGTCAAGAAGGCCAAGATCGCGAAATGGAGGAGGCGCAGCGGATCGAGGTTGGTCTTGTCGACCGGGTTCACGAGGCGGTCGATCCAGGTCGGGATGAGCTGGTGCATGCGCGGGAAATGGCCGGCGAGCGTCATCACCATGGCGAACACCAGATAGGCGATGGATAGCGCCAGCACCGCACGGGACTTGAACAGGAAGGCGACCCGCTGCACCCCGCCCAAGGCGCACCAGGCGCCGAACACGAACAGGAACTGCCAGGCGAACGGATTGAAATACCACTTTCCAGCCGGAAACGCCGGAAGGTTCCAGCCGAACTTGCGGGCGACCACGTACAGGATCCCGGACCCCAGCAGCGCCAAGTTCGGGCTGCGCAACAGCGACCACAGCAACGGCGGAAACGCCAGCAGCAGCACGATGTAGAGCGGCAGCACGTCCATGTTGACGGGCTTGAACTTGAGCATCAGCGCCTGGGTAAGGATGACATCGGGGCTGCGCAGGAACCCGAACAGGTTGAACTCCTCGGCGAACAGCGGATTGTCGAACTTCGCCCCGAGGTAGGAGATTTCGGCGAGGTAGATCACGAACAGGAACACGTGGGCGACGTAGACCTGCCAGCCCCGCTTGAGAATCCGGGCGCCTGCGGCGACGGGGCCCCGTTCGCGCATGGCCCGGCCATAGACGAATGCGGCCGTATAGCCGGAAATGAACACGAAGATCTCGGCGGCATCGCTGAAGCCGTAGTTCCGGATCGTCACCCAATTGACCACGTTGAAGGGGATGTGGTCGAGGAAGATCAGCCAAAGCGCGATGCCGCGGAACAGGTCGAGCCTGAGGTCGCGTCCGGCCGGAACATTCGTGGGCATAAGGGCGTCTCCGGGGTGGCGTCGAGGATGATAGCAGGGAATACCGCGGATCGAGAAATGCCGCGAGGGGGCAACATGGGTATTATACGACGGGAAGGGCTTTAGCCTTGCCGCGAACGACATCCGGTCCACAGGCGATGTATCGAGCGACCACCCGCAGCATCGAGGTCACCGTGACGCCGCAATTCCTGGACGAGCGCTCGTCGCCGGCCAACAACTATTATTTCTGGGCCTATACGATCGATATCGTCAACCGCGGCGCCGAGACCGTGCAATTGCTCAGCCGCCACTGGCGGATCACGGACGCATTGGGCCGGGTCCAGGAGGTGCGGGGGCCGGGAGTGGTGGGAGAGCAGCCGGTGCTCGGTCCGGGACAATCCTTTCAATACACCAGCGGCGTGCCGCTCCCGACCGCTTCGGGGTTCATGGTCGGCAGCTACAACATGGTGAGCACGGCCGGAGAGCGCTTCGACATCGACATCCCCGCCTTCTCGCTGGACAGCCCGACGGGCGAGCGCACCATCAATTGAGGGGGGTTCGTTCCCCGGACGCGGCGCACGCGCAGCGGTGCGCCGCTGATCCGGGGCCCAGGATAGCGCTGGGTCCCGGTTCAGCAGCGCAGCACTTCTTGCTGCGCTGCGCCCGGGACACGATGCCGGGATAGGGCGCCTCAATCCGCCTCGTCGAGCTCGGAGGGCGCAAACCGGTAGGTCCGGTTGCAGAATTCGCAGGTGACGGAAATCGTCCCGTCCTCCGCCATATCCCGGCGTTCGTCGCGAGAGAAGCGGGTCAGCATGTTCGTCACCCCCTCCCGCGAGCACGAGCATCGGGCCTGGATGCTGGCGCTGCGGAACACCCGCACGCCGCGCTCATGGAACAGGCGATAGAGCAGCCGCTCGCTCGATATGGCCGGGTCGATCAGTTCCAGATCTTCCACGGTCTCGACCAGGGCGCGGCTTTCGACCCAGGCATCGTCCTCGATCACGCCCTGACCCGGGTCCACCGCAATACCGGCCGGAGGGTCGCCGGGATCGAGATCGGGCCCGCGCATGCGCTCCGGCGCGCGCGGCAGGAATTGCGCCAAAATGCCGCCGGCGCGCCAGCGATGGCGGACTCCCTGCGGGCCGCCGCGCAGTTCCTCCGCCACGGCGAGACGAACCCGGGTCGGAATCTGTTCCGAGCGGCGGAAATATTCGTGCGCCGCATCCTCCAAGCTGCCGCCATCGAGTGCCACCAGGCCCTGGTAGCGGCTACGGTCGAGCCCGCGGTCGATAGTCATGGCCAGATGCCCGCGTCCGATCAGGGCTCCAGCCGACGCCGCGCCGGCATCGATCGCTGCCGCAACGCGGGCCGCATCGTATTGGGCGCAAGCGCGGACCCGATCCGGCGTGGTGTAATCCACTACCAGCATGCGCACCGGCCCGTCGGTCTGAGTCTGCAGAATGAAGCGGCCCTCAAGCTTGAGCGAGGAGCCGAGCAGGATCGTCAGCACCACGGCCTCGCCCAGAAGCTTGGCGACCGGGACCGGATATTGGTGCCGGGTCAACAGCTCATCGAGGGCGGCGCCGAGCCGCACCACCCGGCCCCGCAGGTCAAGGGCGGCAACCTCGAACGGCAGGATGGTGTCATCGGCGGAAGTCGGTGCCGGAGCGCGCACCGGAATGGCGATCTGACTCATCGTGCGTGCGTTTCCAGGCACCACGCGAGGATGCCCTTCTGGGCGTGAAGCCGGTTTTCCGCCTCGTCGAACACCACGGATTGCGGCCCGTCGATCACCTCATCGGTGACCTCGTGGCCGCGGTGCGCCGGGAGGCAATGCATGAACAGGGCGTCGGGTTTCGCTCGCGCCAGCAGCCGCCCATTGACCTGATAGGGCTTGAGCAGGTTGTGCCGGCGCTCGCCATCCTTGTCCCCCATGGACACCCAGGTGTCGGTCACGATGCAATCGGCCCCGGCCGCCGCGCGCTCCGGATCATGGCCGATCACGATCGCGGCGCCCGACCGGCTGGCCCAGTCGAGCAGCGGCTTGCTCGGTGCGAGCTCGGGCGGGGTCGCGACATTGAGCCGGAAATCGAAGCGCTGCGCCGCGTGCATCCACGACGCCAGCACGTTGTTGCCGTCCCCGCTCCAGGCGATGATGCGGCCGCGGATCGAGCCGCGGTGCTCCTCGAAGGTCAGCACGTCGGCCATCACTTGGCAGGGATGGGAGAGCCGGGTCAGCCCGTTGATCACCGGTACGGTCGCATGCCGCGCGAGCTCGATCAGCGTGCCATGATCGAGAATGCGGATCATGATCGCATCGACGTAGCGCGACAGCACGCGGGCGGTATCGGCGATGGTCTCGCCCCTTCCCAGCTGCATTTCCTGGCCGGTGAGCAAGATCGCTTCGCCGCCGAGCTGGCGCATGGCGACGTCGAAAGAGACCCGGGTGCGCGTCGAGGGCTTGTCGAAGATCATGGCCAGCGTCCTGCCGGCGAGCGGCTGATGCGTCGAGCCGGGTTGGCGGCGGCGCGCGTCCTTCATGGCGCGACTGGCATCGATGATCGCCCGCAGCTCGGCCGCCGGCAGGTCGATCAGATCCAGGAAGTGGCGAATGTCGCTCATCCCACCACCCCCTCCTTTCGCGGCCGGCCGTGCGCCTGCGCAACGCGGATGCAGGCCCGGTCGATCATGGCCACCGCCTCGGCGATCTCCGCCTCGCCGACGATGAGCGGCGGCAGCAGGCGAACCACGTTTTCGCCCGCGGCGGCGGTCAAGAGCTTCTCGGCGCGCAGTTCGTCCACGAGTTCGGCGCTCGGCGTGACCGCGCGCAACCCGAGCAGAAGCCCCTCGCCGCGCACTTCGGCGATCACGGCCGAATGCCGATCCTTGAGCTCGGCGAGCCGCTGCTTAAAGAAGATCGCGGTCCGCCGCATCCGGTCGAGAAAACCGGGCGCCAGCACCACGTCGAGCACGGCGTTCCCTGCCGCCATGGCCAGCGGATTGCCGCCGAAGGTCGAGCCGTGGGTGCCGGGCGTCATGCCTTTCGCGGCTGCGGCGGTCGCGAGGCAGGCTCCGAGCGGAAAGCCGCCGCCGATCGCCTTGGCGATCGCCATGATGTCAGGCTCGATCCCGGCGCGCTGGTAGGCGAACAGCTCGCCGGTGCGCCCAATGCCGGTCTGCACTTCATCGAGCACCAGCAACAGCCCGTGCTGGTCGCATAGACTGCGCAGGGCTTTCAGGACCTGCGGCGGGACCACCCGAACGCCGCCCTCGGCCTGGATCGGCTCGATCAGGATCGCGGCGGTCTCCGGCCCAACCCTGCGCTTGACCGCCTCGAGATCGGCGAACGGCACCTGATCGAAGCCCTCGACCACCGGACCGAACCCTTCCAGATATTTCTGCTGGCCGCCCGCCGCGAGCGTCGCCAGCGTGCGGCCGTGAAACGCCCCCTCGAAGGTGATGATGCGGAAGCGCTCGGGCCTACCCTCGACCGCGTGGTACTTGCGCGCGGTCTTGATCGCGCATTCGAGCGCCTCTGCACCGGAGTTGCCGAAGAACACCAGGTCGGCGAACGTCGCGCTGCACAGCCGCTCGGCGAGGCGCTCCCCCTCCGGAATGCGGAACAGGTTGGAGACGTGCCAGAGCTTCTGCGCCTGCTCGCCGAGCGCCTTGATGAGATGCGGATGCGCGTGACCGAGCGCGTTCACCGCCACGCCGGACGTGAAATCGAGATAGCGCTCGCCGTCCGTCGTAATGAGCCAGGCGCCCTCGCCTCGCTCGAAGGCGATGTCGGCGCGGGCATAGGCGGGCAAGAGATGCGAAGTCACGATCCGTCCAGTGCAAGCGGAGTGCCGAAATGAAATGTGCCGCCTCCGCGGGCGGCACGATTCAATCATATTATTGCCGGCCGGTCCGCTGTCAACACGCCGCCTCGCCCGGGCCCAAGCTCGCTCGCGGGACATTGCTGGGGAAAACGGGGTACGGGCCGGCCCGACTCTTGCGCACGAGTCCCGCCATATTGTACCCTTGAAACTCTCAGGTACGACATCTCGTTTTGCGGCGGACCGTTTCCTGAGTTCCATCGAGTAAAGCGTGCCGTCCGGCGGCCTGACTGGCCCTCGGACGAAACGATGGGCGATTCGGCCGGGCGAACCCGGCCTTCGGGGATGCTTTGTTGATGGAGAGGCCAAATGTGGACTGACGAACGGGTGGAGCTTCTGAAGAAGCTGTGGGCGGATGGGCTTTCGGCCAGTCGGATCGCGGTCGAGCTCGGCGGCATCACGCGCAATGCGGTAATCGGCAAGGTGCACCGGCTCGGTCTATCGGGGCGCGCCAAAACGCCTTCCTCCTCGGTAAGCCGGCCGCGCAAGCCGCGGCCGTCCTCGCACTTGTTCCGGAGCATGCGAGCCGCGGTACGCGGCAATACCGCGCTCGCAGCGCGCTCGGCCTACGAATACGATCTTGAGCCCGAGCCGGAGCTGATCGACAACATCATCCCGATCGGTCAGCGCTGCTCGCTGGTCGAGCTCAACGACGAAAAATGCCATTGGCCGATCGGAGACCCCGGACAGCCGGATTTCTTCTTCTGCGGCGGCAAGGCGGTGGTGGGCATGCCGTACTGCGGCTATCACAGCCGGATCGCCTACCAGCCGGCGGGGGACCGCCGCCGCGAACGGCGGGCCGCGCGCGGCTGACGAAGCCCACGGCACCGGCCGCGGCGGGCCGATTGCCGAGGTTCGGGCGTCTGCACGGCTGCGTCCGCCCGAGCCGACGGAACGCTTAAGGTCAATATCGATGCGCTTGCCCCTCTCCCACCGGGAGAGGGGTTTTCGGCGTTTGCAATCGATTTCCCTCGCGATGCCGGGTGCAGGCCGCAGCGGGCCTCGGTATATTGCCGCGCCGCATCGCGGATGCGGCCCAGACCTCCAGCCGTGCCGAAGCCCATGGATGTCATCGCCCCGGATCGTTGCGACACGGCGAGCGTCGCCGAATGGCTCGTCGACGGCGCGCGTTCGGCGCCTGAGCCGCATCTGGTGCTGGCGCAATGCGCCGAGCGGCTGCTCGCCTGCGGCATCCCGCTGTGGCGGGTGGCCGTGTTCGTACGCACGCTGCACCCCAATATTCCGGGGCGGGCATTCGTGTGGCGGCGCGGCGACGAGGTCGAGGTGAGGACGGCGGACTTCGAGCTGTTCGAAAGCGAGGAGTTTCGCAACAGCCCGGTGGCCGGCGTTCATGAGCGAGGCGTTGCCATCCGCCGCCGGCTCGCCGATCACGATTGCCCGATGGATTTTGCCGTGCTCGGCGACCTCGTGGCCGAAGGCATAACGGATTATCTGGCGTCGCCCTTGGTTTTCACGACCGGCGACATTCACGTCGCGACCTGGACCACGCGACAGCCCGGCGGCTTCACGGACGCGCAGATCGCGGGACTGGAGGCGATCCTCGCGCCGCTGGCGCGGGTCGCCGAAGTCCGGGCGCTGCGGCGCGAGGCCACCACTCTGCTCGACACCTATGTCGGTCATCACGCCGGAGCGCGGATCCTCGACGGACAGATCCGCCGCGGCCATGTCGAGGCGATCCACGCGGCAATCTGGCTCTCCGACATGCGCGGCTTCACGGTAGCCGCCGATCGCCTGCCCATCGAAATGCTGATCGAGCTGCTCAATTGTTATTTCGATTGCCAAGTCCCAACCATTCTCGATGCCGGCGGCGAGGTGCTGAAATTCATGGGCGACGGCTTGCTCGCGATTTTTCCGATCGATGGTGCCGATCCCGGCGCGGTGTGCGAGCGCGCCTTTGCCGCCGCACTCACGGCGCGCGAGCGCGTTTGCGCGATGGCGGCACCTGCGGAACTCGCGGGGCGCGATGGCATCCGGTTCGGCTTGGCGCTGCACGTCGGCCAGGTGCTTTACGGCAACATCGGCGGCGGCAACCGGCTCGACTTCACCTGTATCGGACCCGCGGTCAACCTCGCGGCGCGGCTGGAAAAGCTCGCGGGCAAGCTCGGCCGCACGATCGTCGCGTCCGGCGATTTCGCCGTCCACTGCCCGGGCGCGCTCAAGCCGATCGGAGAATTCCAGGTCGCCGGATTTAGCGTCGCACAGACGGTGTTCGGGGTCCGGGAATCAGGGGGCGGGAACCGGGAATCAGGCGGCGGACCCGGGCAAATCCCGACTCCCGTCCCCTGATGCCCGGTCCCCGAACCTGTCGTCGAACGCGTAGCCGCCGCCGCGCACGGTGCGGATCGGATCGGGCGCGCCGCCGCGGTTGAGCGCGCGGCGCAGCCGGCCGACGTGCACGTCGACCGTGCGCTCGTCGATGTAGACGTCGCGGCCCCACACCCCGTCGAGCAGCTGGCCGCGGGAGAACACACGGCCCGCACTCTGCATCAGATGCTCGAGCAGGCGGAACTCGGTCGGCCCGAGGTGTACGTCGCGGCCCGCGCGCGAGACGCGGCGCTTGTCGCGATCGAGCTCGACGTCGCCGATCTGCAACAGGCTGGCGATTCTCCCGGGATCGGCGCGCCGCAGCAGCGCCTTGACGCGGGCCAAGAGCTCGGGAACCGAGAACGGCTTGACCAGGTAATCATCGGCGCCGGTCGAGAGCCCGCGCACCCGCTCGCTCTCCTCGCCGCGCGCGGTCAGCATGATGATCGGCAGCCGCTCGGTGTCGGGACGGGCACGCAGCCGCCGGCACAGCTCGATCCCGGAAATGCCGGGCAGCATCCAGTCGAGCACGACGAGATCGGGCGGACTTTCCTTGAGCCGGATCTCCGCCTCGTCCCCGCGGGCGGCGACATCGACCTGATAGCCTTCCGCTTCGAGATTGTAGCGCAGCAGCAAGGTCAGCGGCTCTTCGTCCTCGACGATCAGGATCCGGGCGCCCATGGCCGTAGCGTGGGGTTTCATTTGCGCAGCGGTACCCTGGCGAAGCTCGTCAGATCGCTCTTCGGCCGCTCGTCGGGCAGGGATCGGCCTTCCACGATGTAGTGCACGGTTTCCGCAATGTTGGTCGCGTGATCGCCCATGCGCTCGATGTTCTTCGCGCAGAACAGCAGATGCGTGCAGAAGGTGATGTTGCGGGGGTCTTCCATCATGTAGGTGAGCAGCTCGCGGAACAGCGAATTGTTGACGGCGTCCACCGCTTCGTCGTTGCGCCACACTTCGATCGCCATCGCCACGTCGCGCCGCACGTAGGCGTCGAGCACCTGCTTGAGCTGCGCCAGAACCAGATCGGTCATGTGTTCGACCCCGCGAAACACCTTGTTGGGGCGAAACTCGCCGTCGAGCACCACGACGCGCTTGGCGATGTTCTTGGCGAGATCCCCGATGCGCTCGAGATCATTGGACACGCGCAAGGCGCCGACCACCTCGCGCAAATCCACCGCCATCGGTTGCCGGCGGGCGATGATCAATATGCTCTTTTCTTCGATCTCGCGCTGCAAAGCGTCGATGTTGGTGTCGATCGCCATCACCCGCTCCGCCTGGGCGGTGTCGCGCTTGATCAGCGCCGCCACGGCGTCGGTGATCTGCCGCTCGGCGAGCCCGCCCATTTCGGCGACCTTGCGGACGAGTTCCTGGAGCTCGGTGTCGAAGGCCTTGATCGTGTGCTCGGACATCTCGGGGCTTCCTCCGATCCTGGGGCTCATGGTCTCAGCCGAAGCGGCCGGTGATATAGTCCTGGGTGCGGCGATCGCGCGGCGCCGTGAACACCGTGCTGGTGCGATCGAACTCGATCAGCTCGCCCAGATACATGAACGCGGTGAAGTCGGAAACGCGGGCCGCCTGTTGCATATTGTGGGTGACGATGACGATCGTGTAATCGTCCTTGAGCTCGTCGATCAGCTCCTCGATCCTGGCGGTGGAAATCGGATCGAGCGCGGAGCAAGGCTCGTCGAGCAGGATCACCTCGGGCCGCACCGCGACGGTGCGGGCGATGCACAGCCGTTGCTGCTGGCCGCCGGAAAGGCTCAGGCCGTTGGCGCCGAGCTTGTCCTTGACCTCGTCCCACAACGCCGCGCGGCGCAACGCGGATTCCACCCGCTGGTCCATCTCCGCGCGCGGCAGCCGGTCGTAGAGCCGGATGCCGAAGGCGATGTTCTCGTAAATCGACATCGGGAACGGGGTGGGCTTCTGAAACACCATGCCGACCCGCGCGCGCAAGAGATTCACATCCTGGCGCTCGGAAAGGATATTTTCGCCGTCGAGCAGCACTTCCCCTTGGGCGCGCTGGTTGGGGTAGAGGTCGTAGATGCGGTTGAGCACGCGGAGCAAGGTCGACTTGCCGCAGCCGGACGGCCCGATGATCGCGGTGACGCGGTTCTGGTAAAGCGAAAGGCTGATGGCTTTGAGCGCCCTGGCGCCGCCGTAAAAGAAATCGAGCCCGCGGATGCGGATCTTGTCGGACAAGCCACCGGCGTCGGCCGCGGCGCGATCGGGGACGGCGATGGCGATGCTGGTCATGAGGACCTTCTCGGTGCGGCAAGGATTCGCGCCAC